>Ga0196963_10000283_pt1 | contig 47179 bp, 75 predicted proteins | sample S1_5metaG_FD_148600 | JGI IMG/M metagenome (GOLD analysis project Ga0196963, IMG submission 148600) | Soil microbial communities from Anza Borrego desert, Southern California, United States - S1_5 | ecosystem: Environmental > Terrestrial > Soil > Desert | place: USA: California | collected... | reverse complement strand
CCTGGGCATACTTCTCCGCTTCACTGCCTCGTTTTCCCATTCCGGGGGTACGAAATGCTTTCCCCTGATTTGGTTTGTTCTTTTTCATGGTGTGTTCGCGCCGTCTTGTGCGGCACGCTCCGGCTCAAGGCCAGCGGGCTGGGATAGCGGCAGGGCGGTGATGTCGTAGGCTATCGAATACCAGCACGCAGGACCGCCATTGCAGTCGCCGGGGTGTTCGAGGCCGTGCGTACGGGCTACTTCTGCTGCTCTCGTCCGCATCTCCTCCTGCCCCGCCCGGCGCGCGTCGGCGACCAGTTGGCGTAGTCCGCTTACTGCGGTAGCCATTGATATTTGACCGGCCATCATCCTCGCAACAAGTTCATCAACGCTGAGTGTCATCTGGGATGCTCCTTAAGAGGTAGTGCAAGGATAGCGGCTACCATACCCTCGGTGGTTGCCTCCTGGTTGACGACGCTGCGAATCTTTGGGTCTTTCACGGTCGTGATGACGTAGCAAAAGTCCCTGATGACCTGTGCGGCCCTCTCCCGCATCTCCTCCTGCCCCGCCCGGCGTGCGTCGGCAAGTTTCTGTTTCAGTTCGTCAACTTCTTTCTGAGCGGCCCAAAGCAGCGTTTTGGTGTTTTTCAACTCGTACTTCGCAACGTCTTCCGGTTTGATGGGGTGGTTATTCACCGCTCGCTCCTTTGCCCTGTGCGTACCAAGCTGATGTTATGGTGGGGTACGGCCCATCCTCGAAGTTGCATCGGCAGCACCGCAGCCAGTACGTCTTGCAGAAGAAATTCTGCCAGCGGCGGCGGTAGACGATGACGAAGTTGTGGTCGCACTGACTCATTGCTGTTTCTCTAACCAGTTCGCGGGAAGGTTGGCCCCGATACTTTGCTCGCGAGCCCGTTCAGACTGGTTGGCTTCCAGTTCCGCTATTCGCTCCTCCAGTGGTCGGCGTGCGTCGGCCTCGGCGGCGAGGATGGCGGCGTCAATCAGCGGGACGAGTGTCTGCGGTCGCTCGTCCCACATCTCGAAAATGCCTTGTCGCCGCTCCTCCGCTGTCATCTGCCGTGGTGGTGTCACAACCCTTCCTCCCTTCGCCATCGCATCAGGAACCGCCAGTGCTGCACGTTAACCACGGCGGTGAGTCCCCAGAACACGGCCGCGACGGTCAAAAAGATGACCGCCACCCGATCGCCGGTCCTCAGAGCCGCCGCCACCATGACGAGCGACACCAGAGCGGATACGAGCCCCTTTATGAGTTGCCACCGCGCGTAGGCCAGCGATGGTGTCATCTGCCATCCTCCTTTTGCAACGGATGGAACGCCACGCGAAGCTCCCCCTTGCCGAACGGCTCAAGATAGACCTTGTGACCGTCCATGTCGATGAACGCCTTCGACAGCAATGCCAGGATGTAGCTTGGCGGCTTCGTCGGGTGCGGCACGAACGCCACCCACTCCGCCTGCTTGAATCCCTGTTCGCGTGCAATGCGAGCGGCAACGTCCTGGAACATCTGCGGAGCATCGCGGCAGCACCAGACGGAGAGGCGGGCGTCGTCGTCTTGCACTTGCATCTCCTCAATCACCAGCAGCAACGCCTCGGCCACGAACTTCGCCGGTGCGGCCAGGTCGCCGTATCTCTCGCGGACGTGCTCGCACAGGCGCGCGGCTTCGGTGAGACGGGTCATTCTTCTCCCTCAACGGAAAACCGGGTAGTGCCCGCAGTCGCATTTCCAGTACCAGCAGTCGCTCCCGGACCAGCCCTTCTCCCACACCCATCGTACCTGCGTGCGCCCATGTTCAGGGCATCCAGGAAGGCCCTCGGTGTCGGGCGGTTTGCCTTTTGGGTTGCTTCTAGGCGTCATATCCCCAGTTCCTTCCGGCACTCCGCCACGTCGTCCAGCGTCTCTAGGTCGATGCTCTCGTCGCCTCTTTCCCAGCCACGACACAACCCAATCAGCAGCACGCTCGCATCCGTGAAGGCGATGCAGATGTGCCGGGGGTCCTCTTTGCGGTCCTGGCTCACCATGGCCACGGTCTTGCCCACGGCCTGTTGCCAGTCGGTCAGGATGGTCACGGTACGTTGTCCTCTTCACGTTTTGAGCGGGCAACAGCGGCGTTATACAGCGTCGTGACGATCTTCTTGAGCTTCTTCAGTTCAGCTAATTCTTCTCGGCATAGTTTGATGAGTGCTTGAACTTCGTCGGGATTGGGAAGAGTTCCGGTGCAGAGAAAATATTTCGCCGGGTGAAATTTCGCCATCAGCCGTCGCACTTCATTGGTCAGTCGCGTGACCTCTTCCGGTGGCACGAGGTCTGGATGGGCCAGAATGTCGTCCAGTTCGCGCTCGGTGAATGGATCAGGCGTCATCATGTGGACTCCTTGAGGCGCTTGCTGCGCTCATCCATGGCGCTGTCGGCGCAAAGGCACGCCATACGAGCCGCATCCGAAAAGCATTCCGATTCGTTTCTTCCGATGATCGCCGCAATGCACGCCTGGACCAGTTCATCCCAGCGCTTGACGCAAGCGGAGCACCAGCCCATTTGCAAGGGAACAGCTGAGAATGCGCCGCAGCCTTTGCACGCATTATTCACGACGTAGTTCGCAGCCATCACATCTCCTTGTAGCTCACATGCAGGTGCGATCCCGCCTCTTCCCCCAGGAAGTACAGCCGCCCTCCCCTGACGGAAACAATCTCTTCTGGGATGGCGTCGGCAGCCGAACGCACCTCCACCTCGGCCACTTTCTCGTTTTCGGTGGAGACGAAGCGGAGTTTGCAGGGCAAGGGCAGGTCGGTGATCTTGACCATTTTCCCTTCGGTGGTCATCATCCCGTACTGCTTCCAGGTCAGGTGGTCACCCCCCTGACCACCTGACCCGTTCCACCCATCCCCGAAGGGTCCATGGGCGATGTGGGCCACGGCCAGACCTCCCAGGATCAGACGCTTTTCCGGGGGGAACTGGTTGACGAAATGCGTGTCCACCCCTCCCGCCGAACAGAACTCCTCGCTCAGCACCTTGGGCCACTTGTCGCGGATCGCGGCGGCACGGCGGTTGAACATCATGAAGAAGCCGTTGATGTCGTTGTCCACCGCAGGGTCGGACTGGGTGAGTCCCGAGAACCACGTCCCTTGCTCCAAAAACGCCTCGATCATCTCGTCCTGCTGCCTCATGGGGATGTCGAAGCGCTTGACCCCGTAGAGGACTCCAGGGTTCAGGGTGTGGCTCTTGGTGAACCGGCGCAGGTCGTGGGACAGGAACACGTCGGCGTCGGAGAGGATGATCCAGTCGGGGTTCTTGATCTGGGCCAGGCCGGCGTTCAACATGGCTCCCTTGTTGAAGGCGTGGCCGTTGGCGTGGGGGTCGGCGGTGATGATCCGAAACCCCAGATGGCTGTAGTCGTCGGAGATGTCTCGTTGCAACCGATCAGCGTTATCAGTCACGACGATGCCTTCGTCAACCAAGAGCAGATTGTGAAGCAGCGTCTTGGTAAGGTGAGCGCTTCTCCCCACACACACCACCACCAGCGTCACCTTCTGGGGTCTGATGGAAGTGTTGAGGGGGGAGACGCGGATGCCGGATTCGGAGACGTAGGAGTCGCGCGTGGTCACGAGACGAGATTCTTTGATCATCTCGGGAGTGACGAGATCATACTTCTCGTACTTCACTGCCGGTGATCCTGCTTCCCGTAGCCGATCGACGCTGAGCTGGCTGAGCTGATCACGATCCGCGCTATCGACCTGCGACGGGCCAGGCTGAGCCAGCGAGCAGTAGTTGCACAGGTCCAGCATGGACCCGAAATCTTCCGGTTTTCGCTGCCACCATCCTGGCTCGGTAGGCCACGCATGGGAGCCATCGAAGTACAACCGGTCAATGACGGCCATGACCTCGCACGGGTAGCTCCCCTTGTCGTTTGTCGTCCCGCTCCACAAATTTTGGACAAAGCAGTTTCGAGTGTTCTCTTCCCACTGTTCATCGGACATGCCCGTCGCCTCGCAGTATTCCTTGCGAGTGATGAACATGGCCTGATGCCGACCGCATTGAGAGTGGTCATTCGGGTTGAGGTGACTGTAGACGGACGCGATGGTCTGAAAGTGTTTGTAAAACCCTGCGCCGAAACTGGTCCACAGGCCGCGGCCGTTCGACCGATCGAAGAGACGTTCCATGGCCCATGCATTGAAGTCACGGATTGGATGGATGGCATTCTTCGTCAGTGGTCCGCCCCATAGTTCAGCGAACTTCCACGACAACTCCTCAAAGTTACTGTTGAGCGTTGGCTCGCCTGAGATGATACCGACGATGCGGCCCGGTCTGTTCCATCCTTCAAGCGACTTGATGGCACGCTCGAAGGTGGGAATGTCCATTTCCCAATACTTCGACTGGTGAGAGATCGCGCGAGTGCAATTACTGCACCGCAGGAAGCACTTGTTCCCGATGTCCACCTGAAGTATGTCCATCTCGCTTGGCGATCGCATTTGCTGCCCTCTTTAGTCAGATCCACCTCATTCATCCGCCTCACAATCCACCGTCTCGACCCTCGCCGCACCGATGGCCCGGTAGTTCGGCTTGATGCGCTCCCGGAGCATGGCGTCGGCGACAGCGTAGGCGTTGTTCGCGATCTGCTTGGCATCCCAGCCTAACTCCATACTCCCAGGCAAGGTGCTCATGGCAAACTTGTCGCGCAGATCACGGCACTCGCCACAGGCCGGTTGGCCGTCGAACTTCGACGCGCCACAGAAAGGGCAGGTTGTCATGGTTCCTCCAGAAGATCCGTCACCTTGCACCCCACGGCCCGGGCGAAGCGGCGCAGCACCGACAGGCGCGGATCATGCACCATGCGCAGGAAGTTCCAGGCCGCTTGGGACTGGCTCGTGCGATAGCCCATCTTCGCGCCCAGCTCCGCGAACGTCAGCTTGGACTTTCGGAACACCTCGCGGGCACGCTTCATACACGGGTCGTCTGTCATATCCACGAGTCTAGTCGTCTAAGATTTCAAGTACAGCGGCACAGGCGTTCAAAACGGCACTTTTAGGAAAACTGCTCAAACTGGTTGACACGCAAGGTACTATGTCAGTAGACTCCGAGTAACCTGCCATGGCGCTTAGCGTTCTGGCATGATTTCTCACAATGGGCGGCGTGGTCGTCACCACGTCGTTCTTCTGGTTGGCTTGACAGGGACCGTGCACCCCTGGAAGAAGCCCAAAACTTCGCAGCCTTTTTGGGAGGTGGCGTGGTGACAACCACACCGCCGCCCCACCGAGGCTAAGAAGTGGCTGACGAACTCCTCCCCGCAACAACTCCCGAAGCGCCGGCTCAGCCGGCTCAAGAAACACCGCAGTTTGACGGCAGTTCCATCGCCGCCGCCGCCGAGAGCGCGCCAGTCGCGCCGGCAGTCGATGCAGCGCCCGCCGCATCGACTGCAACAGCGCCGCCCGCGCCCCAATCCACTCCCTCCTGGCTGGAGAAGTTCCGATCCCAGGGGATCGACCTTCCCCAAGACGAGAATGCCGCCCTCCAGCACCTCCAGAGCATCTACCAGTCTCACCGGCAGATGCAGCCCACCCTTCCCTACTACAACTCTTTTCTTCAGCACTGGGGGGAGTTTTCGCAATACCTGGCCAACAAGAACAAGCCGGCCACTGAGGAGTCCAAGCCGCGCCCCTGGTACGGGGACTGGAACGCGCCCGAGTACAAGCCGGAGTGGGAGGCGCTGATCACCCGGGACGCGCAGGGCAACCTGGTCCCGGCTCCGGGGGCTCCCCCGGACGTGGTGCCCAAGTATCTCGCGGCCCGCCAGCACACGACGGAGTTTCTGTCGAACTTCGCCCGCAACCCCTGGCAGACCCTGGAACAGCCGATCTCGAACCTGATCGAAGAGAAGGCCAACGCTCTGATCGAGCAGCGTCTGGCCAAGATGCAGGAAACCCAGCAGGCCCAATCCTTCGTCCAGCAGAACTCGCCGTGGATTTATGCCACGGACCAGAACGGCCAGCCGCTGACGCAGCCGGTCCTCGATCCCCTGACGGGGCGGACGATCCAGCAGCCGGTCTTGACCCCCTTCGGCCAGCAGCTCCAGACCTACGCGGCGCAGGAGCACGAGTGGCAGCAGAAGCAGAGGATCAACGATCCGTTCAGGATGCAGCAGGTCGCGGTGGCGTTCACCCAGCGAGACGCGCTGGCGAACCAGAACGCCCAGCTCCAGCAAGAACTCGCGGCGCTCAAGGCCCAACTCGGCCAGCCACAAGCACAAGCACAAGCACAAGCACAACCGCAGATGACTACACGGGAGCAGGCCAACGCGCGTGCTCTCTCCGCTCCAGCGCCCGGAAAGCGGCCTGGCAGCAACCACGTCCAAGCGCCAACCCCTGTGACTGACGCGAATTTCGATTCGTTCATGATCAACCTCATGCGGACCAACGGGGCCGCGAACTGAGAAGGGGTGAGTAATGGCAAGTTCCTGGAGTCGTGAAGCCAACACGACCATCAGCAACTATTTCAAGACCGTCGAAGACGCGACTCTTCGGCGTCGGATCGTCCTTGCCATGCTGATGGACAAGGGCAAGATCCTCTACAACCAGCACGGCACGGATCTGGTCTGGCGCGTCAAGTACCGTCAGGCTCCGACCGTGGGCCTGTCGGACGGGATGGGCTTCGGCTCGATCTCCCAGCAGGACCGCTGGAAGACCGCAACTCTGGACTGGCGTGCATTCGGCACGTCGGACGCCATCGGCAAGATGGAACAGCTCAAGAACGACGGCCCACAGGCCATCGTTCGCGTCGTGAAGCAGATGGCGCAGAGCCTGGCTTACGACATGGAGACGAGTTTCGCCGAACAGCTCTACGTCGATGGCAACGCCTCGGGCAACGAATCGACCCTGCACGGGTTCAACTCGTTCACCTCGGTTTCCGGTGGCGCGACGGCTGGCTTCGTCGGCATCAACAACGACACCTACGCCGGCCTCTCGACGACGCTGGGCAACTACGGTGGCTCGTGGTCGGCGGACAGCTGGCCTTTGGCGGGGACGGGCGACACGACCTACGACTTCTGGACTCCGGTGGTCATCGACTACTCGGACACGGCCTGGACCGCCTCGACGAAGACGTGGCCCAACACCTGTCTGGAAGCGATGCGAGCCGGCATCATGGCCGTCCAGAAGAACGGCGCGATGCTCGACCTCATCACGCTCGACCTGCAAATGTTCCGGCAGTTCAAGGACAAGGTGCAGGCCGAGGAGCAGATCAACGTGACGCGCGGGGCCGGCGACTCGGCTCCCTACCGTCTGGGCTTCAAGGACGTGATCTTCTTCGACGGCACCGAGGTCGGCTGGGAGTACGGGGTTCCCGTGGACTCCAACGGCAACGGTCAGGGCTTCGGCTGGTCGTTCGACATCGTGGAGCTGCTGTGCATGCAGGACCGCATGTTCGTGACGGCGCAGGACACGAAGGTCGATGAGCAGACCTACCGCGTCACGGTGGACTTCTTCGGCAACCTCAAGTTCGGCAACGAACGGGGTGGCATCCGCAACCTGCTGAAACTGGCCAAGGTCACCTGATTTTCCACGAGGACTTCCAAGAAAGGGTTTCTTCCATGGCATATCTTCCTCCTGGGTTCTGGCCTCGTGGAAAGACGTTCTACGATGGTCGGACCATCGACAGCAACAACCTTCAGGGCACGTCCCTGGAGGGTCAGGAATACGAGTTCGACGACTTCAACTGGTCGTCCACGGCGCTGACCAAGCCTCTGCGCACGCGGCACAAGGTCAAGGTCCGCATCGTCAGAAACGTGTCGGGCGCGACCCTGGCGGCGAAGTACCTCGCTCGCCTGATCAAGACCGACACGGTCAACATGTTCAACCGGACGGACGGCTACGCCCGTCTGGTGACGGACACGCCCTGCTACCCCATCGACGAGTTCCTTCCCTCGTCCGGCGTCCCCAACAACGACCTGTGCTACGTCGTCGTCTCCGGTCCCTCGGAGTGCTACACGGGCCTGGCGGCGGACGCCACCAACGTCATCAACGTGGGCGACATCCTCGTGGCGCTGACCGCAGCGACCACGGGCGCGACCACCGCAGGCCGCTTGGGCGCACAGGACCTCACCGGCGCGACCGCCGTTCTGGCCAACCAGGTCCAGGGCCGTCTGGCCCGGGCTCTGTCGGCCAAGACGACGGCCAACACCGGCGTAGCGGTCCTGGTCAACATTTGCAAGGAATGACGCGACAGCGTTACGCCAGCTCCCACCCTTCGGGGTGGGGGCATTTCTAACCCCCTGGTGTTACATGATCGCGGCCAAACCAACTCTGTCCTTTCTGATGCGCTTCGGCACCCTCGATGAAGTGGCGGTGCGCGAAACGCTCTCCCAGAACGCCTACGATCTGCCGCCGCGCTTCTCGAAGTCCGACGTGATCGTGGATGTCGGGGCACACATCGGCTCTTTCGCCCTGGCGTGTCTGGCGCGTGGTTGTGGGGAGGTCTGGTGTTACGAGCCGGACGAGGAAAACTTCTCTTACCTGCAAAAGAACCTGTCCACCTACTCCCTTGGGGTCCACCTGTCGCGCAAGGCGGTGTGGCGGTCGGACTGCAAGGAGCCCGTCACGTTCACGGGGTATCCCGACCACGCGACGGCGTGTGGGTCGTGTGTGCCTGGGGTGGTGGTGGGAGGGATGAACAAGCGGATTCCGGTGGACACGATCGGTCTGGACGAGGTGATCGAGAAAGCCTGCCAGACCAACGGCAGAATCCGCCTGCTGAAGATCGACGCGGAGGGCGCGGAGTTCCCCGCCCTGGGAACCTGCACGATGCTCGACCGGGTCGAGGAAATCTGCGGCGAGATGCACACGATCGAACAGATGGCGAATCTGGTCCGCGTGCCGCGCTTCCAACGCTGCGACATGCAGGAGCTTGGAGACTTCCTGTACGACGAGGGCTTCAAGGACGTGTTCAGTCTGCCCATGAGTGACGCCCGAAACATCCTGTTCTGGGCGAAACGCTAAACCCCCGAGGTGTCGATGATCCCAGCAAAACTCAAGGTGATGTTCACTTCGTTCCCCTATGGTGGCAACGGAGGCACTTCGTCCGAAGTCCCTGCCATCCGCCACTGGTACGCCAAGGCGATCCAGGCGGCGGTGAGCGACGAGCGGATCAGCGGCGTCCTGTCACAAGACTACGTAGATACCCCTATCACCATGACGCGCAACAAGGCGGTCCTGGACGCCCGCAAGCATGGGGCGGACGTTCTGGTGATGGTCGATTCGGACATGCACCCGGACCTGTATCTCGGGGTGGACAAGGACGCGACCCCCTTCTTCGAGACGGCCTTCGACTTCATCTACAAGCGCCGGATGGCAGGCCGGCCTTCGGTGATCGGCGCGCCCTACTGTGGCCCGCCGCCGATCGAGTGCTGCTACGTCTTCCAGTGGTGCAACAAGGAGTCCGACCATCCGGGCGATCAGGACATGGAACTGAAGATGTACGAGCGCGAGGAGGCATCGCGCATGGCCGGGATCGGGGAGTGCGCCGCCCTGCCCACCGGCCTCATCATGTTCGACATGGAAGTCTTCGACATCACCGATCCGGTCCACACGTTCAAGCGGCTCAAGGACCAGGGCAAGAGCGATCGGGAAGCCAAGGCGCTGACGAGTTCGTGGTTCTCCTACGAGTACGGCAACATCTACGAGGCGGAGAAGCATTCGACCGAAGACGTGGTGGCCACGCGCGACATGGGCATGGTGGTGCAGAAACTGCGCGGCTACAACCCGTTGCACTGCGCCTGGAACTGCTGGGCCGGGCACTACAAGCCGAAGCTCGTGGGACGCCCGCGCCCGATCTACACCGACGCGATCAACGAACGGTACAAGGCTGCGGAGGATCGAGGCATCGAGTCGCAGTCGCGCATCCTGTTCGTGAACCCGGACGGCAACAACCTCGTGGCATGAGATGGCAAATGCCCAAAGGTGTGATCCGTTACCGCTGGTGGCTCCGCGATTGGAAGGAAGCGGAGTTCCCCTTGTGGATGTTGCTCCAGAGGCACCAAGACCTGATGGATGCGGTTGCTCGATACAGAAAGGCGAACCTGCAACCCCCGGTCGCGTGGCTTGATGAACTCGGTTTACCGCTGAGGGGAAGGTGATGGAAAACATCGGCGTTGTCGGCATGTTCGCGATCGGCATGGCGTTTTTCATCTCCATGGTCGGTAGCATCTGCGGCATCGCTGTGGCGATCCAGAAGCTGTTCTTCAAACAGACGGACCCCAACAAGGAGTTTGTCACGCGCGAGGAACTGGAGAGGTCGGTCGGCGAACTCAAAAGCGACATCACCGCCCTGGAGAACAAGATGGATCGCGACATCCACGACCTGCGCACCGACATCGTGAACCGCGTCGGCAAGCTCGATGACTACGTCCACCAGTCGCACCATCAGACCTTGAACTCGATGCAGACGATGAACCTCAAGATCGAAAAGCTGCTGACGTTTCGCGAGATCGACATGATCGCCAAGAACAAGAGGCCGGAGGTGGACACGGAATGATCGAGCGCGTGTCGGCTCTTTGTTTCCTCTTGCTCGGCCAGTCCGACCTCGTGGACGCCGCGCTCGTGGACGTGCGCAAGCTGGCCCCCGAGCAGCAGGTGCTCGTGCGCTACTTAGTCGCCGGCCCCCACGCGAAGGAGGACGACCCCAAGGTTCTCTCCGGGCATGTGACGGGACTCTCGAAGGAAACCGACATCACCCTGCCGGCGCGGGTTGCGCCGGGGCTGTTCCGGGTGAACCTGGACGACTACGGCTGGGACAGGGAGGTTTACGAGCGGCTGGCGAATGCGGACCCCTGGTATCACGTCCGGGTCGAACTGCAACTGCGGGGCAAGAAGTTCAAGCGCACCGCTCAGGCCCCATGGATGGGCAAGGGCATCTACGAACTGGTGTACCTGACCCAGAGCCAGGCCCCGATCTTGCGGATGGACTGGTTCTTCAACCAGACGACAGCCGGCGAGGGCCGCGACCCCAACTACTACGACTTCCTGGGGATCAAGGACGAGAAGACCTTCCATGCCCTGGTGGGTTACGACTCCAAGCGCAAACGCCGCAAGGTGGAACTGCGGGAAGCCGTGGCGGAATCCGGCGTCTCTCCTGGGAGGGCGAGGGGCATCGTGCGTGAGACGGCGGAGGATGGGGCGCTGTGGCTCACCTACGACTTCCGCAAGGCGGTGGACAAGCTGAACCCTCTTCGCGTCCTGGGGAGGGATCTGGACCGGGAGTTTCGCAAGGCCGACGTGAACGACGTGGCGACGGAGCAGTTCGGCCATCTGCCCAACGGTATGTGGGCGTGGTATCTGGGCAACAACAAGGGGGAAAGGCAGGTCACGGCCCCCGACTTCGCGGCCTCGGATAACAGGTCGAAGTCCAACGATCACCGGGTCCACATCAACGTGTCCTGTATACGGTGCCATGCCGATGCAGGGATTCAGCCGATCGACGGCTGGATCAGGAACCTCATCTCACCCCCCTTGGCGCTACAGTCCCCCGACTACAAGGTCTTGCGCGAACTGAGACAGCAGTACCTGCGCAAACTGGAGCCGTTCATCGAGAAGGACAAGCTGGGTCATGCCGTGGCGGTCCTGGAAGCGACGGGATGGAAGGCGGAGGTCTACGCGACCAAGTACGCGGAGTATTGGGAGCGCTACGAGGACGCACGAGTGGACGCGGAGTACGCCGCCCTGGATCTGGGGATCGACGTGAAGGTGTTCCAGCGAAAGCTGGGCACCTACCTCCAGGCGACGAACCAGCTGGACTCGGTGCTGTCCGCGTTCCTCCTGGAAGGACGCAGGGCGCGAACGATCGGGATTCGTCAGTGGGAAGAGGCGCATGTTCTGGCGCGAGAGATCGTGAAGTGAGCGGCATCCTGACGCATGTGCTGTGGGGTGGGTTTGCCGTGGTCCTCATCTTCTCGATCGCCGAACTGCTGAAGTACATGGGAGAGTGCCATGAAGATCATCGGAATTAGCGTGCTGCTCCTGGCCACCGGACTCGCCAGCGCGGATTGCCGCGTTGTGCGTCGGCAGCGTGTTGCCGTGGTCAACCACCATGTTGCCGCCCTGGTCGCCGTGCCTGTGCAAATCCCGACTTATTCGGTGACGCTGGCGCACGGTGATGACCGGCTGGAGAAGCTGGAAAAGAAGGTGGACATGCTGATCGAGGCGCTGACTCAGAAGTCGGAAGCGCCGGAGCCAAAAGCAAAGGCCAATGGTATCGACGTGCTCAAGCTGTTCCAGGCCAAGTGCGCGTTGTGCCATGAGAAGGCGGTGGCGGCGAAGGGTGGAGGCTTTGTCCTCCTGGATGGGGGTAAGATCGCCCCGCTCAACTACAAGCAGGCGCTGTACGTCGGGACCAAGACATTCCTGGGCTCGATGCCCAAGGGTGGTCCGCTGACGGATGAGGAAGTGGGAGCGATACAGTCCTGGCTCGATTCGCTCAAGTGATGTTTAACCCGAAGGAGGATACATGAAGAGGTTCATTCTCGCAGCTCTGGCGGCACTGACGCTCACCGGCGTCAGCCATGCCACTCACATCGTCTCGGTGCGTGCTCGCATCGTGACCCCGTTCGTGCCCGTGACAGCCGTCCCGGTTGTCGTGGCTCCTGTGGTGGATTGCCACTCGTGCGCCGTGCAGCAGATCGCCGTGCAGCATGTCGCTGCCGTTCGCGTGCAGCGTGTGAAGGCTGTGCGTCAGCGGGTGGTGGTCAAGCAGCAGCGCGTGAAGGTGCAGCGCGCTGTGCGTGCGAACGTGAAGGTCCGTGTCCGCGCGAGGTAACGATGTCCAACTGGCACGCAGTCATCGAGTCCACGGGCGCAGGTGAGTCCACGACCCAGGAGGTGAAAGCCTACCTGGAGCACTACGGCTACCTGGCGGGAAATATCCTGGCTGGCTCTCTCTCGGAGAGTCAGACCGTGGCCCTGTTTGCCCAGGCCCTGTCGGAGTTGCAATCCGCTGGTGGATTGCCTCCGACCGGGTTTCTGGATGAGCCGACTCGCGAACTGATCGCACGCAAGCGCTGCGGCTGCCTGGACGTGGTTCACTGCGCACCCTTGAACGTCCTGGAAGCCAAGTGGCGCAAGAACAAGCTGACCTACGCTGTCCAGGGGTATGTGTCGGGCCTGCCGCAATCGGAGCAGGACGACATCATCGAGTTCGCCTGGCAGCAGTGGGAGAACGTCGCCAACTTCACGATCGAACGCATCGCCGCAGGGACGCCCGACATCATCATCTCCGTGGGTCGCGGACGCGCTCAGGGATTCGACGGACCCTCCGGCACCCTGGCGTGGGCCTACCTGCCGACCGGGAGCGATTCGCAACTCCTCATGCGGTTCGACCTGGATGAGACGTGGGTGAAGACCGGCAGCGGCATCCGCCTTCTGAACGTGGCCACGCACGAGTTTGGTCATCTCTTGGGTCTTGACCACTCCAGGGTCAACTCGGCGCTCATGGCCCCCTTCTACAACGAGATGGTTTCGGCCCCCCAGCAAGCCGACGACATCCCAAGGATTCAATCGCTCTATGGCGCAGCCGGAGCACAACCGCCTCCGGTTCCGCCGACGGCCCCACCCCCTCCATCGGGGCGCAAGGTGATCATGTTCGAGATTGACGGCAAGATCACGAAGATCATGGCCGATGGCTTCAACTGCATTCCCAAGTGAGGTTCACATGGAACTGTCTCTTCTGACGCGCGAGCAACTGAAATACCTGGTCAACGAGTTCATCACGAGTTCCAAGCCGGTGATCGACGGCATCGTGGCAGCCACGCCGACGCGGTTCGACGATCTGATCTGGGCGGCGGCATCGCGGTTCGTGCTGACCGAGGACAACATCAACGCCATCGTGGACCGGCTGGCGGACAGGCTGGGCATCGCGTGATCGAGTTCATCGGCGGCTTCGTGTTCGGCGCTGCGGCCATGCTGGTGACATGGGCCTTGTGCGATCTGTGCAGACAACCTCCGGTCGAGGAGCCCGATCCTGCGGACTGGTGGAAGAACACATGATGTACCTGAAGCTGCTCCTTTTGCTGCTGCTGTCCCCGATCTGGGTTCCCCTGGTGATCTGGGACTTGTTCTGGGACTGGAAAGGAAAGACATGATCGTGACCTGGAATGGCCCGGCGTTCAGCTTCCACTTCAGCGCCCGCCCCTACTGGTGCGCGTACATCGGCTCCTGGCAGCCACGGAGCGTGGTCTATGCGTAGCCTGCTCATGCTCAAACTGCTTCTGTGCTTCATCCCGCAGAACAACGTCGAGCCGCCTCCCGCCCCCCACCGCAGTCTGCACAAGGAGCTGTGTCAGTACGGCCTCTTCAACGAGGTCGCCGGGCAAGTGGAACTGGGCGGGGACTGGGGCTGGCACGCCTCCGGGGCCTGGCACGACGGCGAGCTGCACCTGTACTGGCGTGCCGCCGATGGCGGGGCATTCCGCTACGTCGGCATCTACCGCTGGGCCGGACCGCGCCGGCTCGAAGGCCACTGGTGGGGACCGGACGAGATCCGTCACCCGGACCAGATCCGGTTGGAAAAGCGCGAAGTCGAGAGGTGACGCGCTCCCCCAGGGGAGGTTCCTTGTTCTTTCGGCGGGGGTTGGAAGCAAGGTTGCCGTCGATCCTGGGGAGCGTTTTTACACATGGACGATCTTGCAAAAGCCCTGGAAAGCCTGACCCAAGTTCCCCAGAGGGACATCCAGGTCATCACGCAGGAGATCCTTCACGCCTACGGCGGGGCCAAGCAATTCGGGAGGAAGATCGTCCAGAAGCTCGAATCGGCCCCGCCCGGTTCCATGATGGAGACGCGCCTTCTGGAGAAGGTAATCGAACTGATGATCCGCAGCCAGCCCAAGGACGTTGGGGATGACGACCTGAGCAACATGACCGTCGAGGACGTGGAACGCGAACTGGCGAAGTTCCTGAAGAAAGATGCCGCGAAAGAAGAAGGAAACACCCCAGGAAGCGACCAATAACATCGCTCACCTGGTCCTGAACCGCCTGCAAGAAATCGTGGACAAGGGCAAACTCCCTCCCGAGCAGCCCGGCCTCAACGAGTACGAGAAGCAGCGCGTCCGCAAACTGGCACTGGAAGTGACCCGGCGCAGCTTCGAGGCGTTGCGCCTCTACGAACCCATGCTGCCCCAGGAAGCCTTCCACGCCAGCAAAGCCAAAGAACGCATTGTTTATGGATCAAATCGCGGCGGCAAGACGCTCGCGACCGTTTTGGAGGTGGTCCGGGCAGTGACGGGCCAGGACCCTTACAACAAGTACCCCAAGACCAACGGCGTCTGCTATGTCGTGGGCAAGGACCAGAAACAAATCGCGGAGGTCTTGTGGCGGAAGATGGCGCGTCCTGAGCCGTTCCGCATGATCCGCGACCTTCAGACGAAGAACTGGCGCACCTACCGGCCCTACGATCCGACCGACCTTGCCCGCAAGGCGGAATCCAAGCCCGCCCCTCCCCTTCTTCCCAAGCGCTGGATCAAGGACATCGCCTGGGAAGACAAGAAGATGGACCTGCCCAAGATCGTCACCTTGACGACAGGGTGGAAGATTCACTTCTTCTCGGGCAACGCCAAGCCCCCCCAGGGCAGCATCGTGGACCTGGCGCTGTTTGACGAGGAAATCCCGGACGGCTCGTGGTACTCGGAAATCTCCGCTCGCCTCGTGGACCGCAACGGGCGATTCATCTGGGGCGCGACTCCCCAGCACGGCACCGACCAACTATTCGAGTTGCATGTCCGGGCCGAGAAGGAGCTGCTGAATCCCGAGACGAGAGACAACCCATCCATCGCGGAGTTCAAACTGCTTCTGCTGGAGAACAAGTACATTTCCGCCGAGAACAAGCTGGAGTTCATATCGAAGCTGTCCGAAGAGGAACGCCGCGTCCGCGTTGACGGCGAGTTCGCGATTCAAGGGGCGCTCATCTATCCCGAGTATCGGGAATCGGTTCATTGCGTGGACTGGTTCGACATCCCGCAGGAGTGGACGCGCTATGTGGGCATCGACCCCGGGCATCAAATCTGTGCCGCGCTGTTCATGGCGATCCCCCCTCCGGGGGACTTGAAGCACGGGCACTTCGCGTACCTGTACGACGAGCTTTACATCGCCAACTGCGATGCGGAGATGTTCGCCCGCAGGATGGCGGACAAGGCCAGGACGCAGACCTTTCAGGCGTTCATCTTCGACATGCAGCACGGACGCAAGGTGGAGAGCACCGGCGACACCATCGCGCAGATTTACTCCGAGGCCCTGAAAAAGCACAAGGTATCGTCGATCGAGACGGGGCATGGGTTCATCGCCGGCTCGACGGATCGGGTGGCGGACGTGGAGGCGATCCGCCTGTGGCTCAGGGGACGGGAAGGACTGCCTCCCAAGCTCAAGATCATCAAGTCCGCTTGCCCGATGTTCGACGAGGAACTGACGCGCTGGCGCTACAAGAAGGACCCCAAGGGCTACATCACGAACACGCCCGAAGATCGCGGCAGGGTCCATGCCTGCGCCTGCCTGCGCTACCTCGTCCAGCACGATCCCAAATACGTCTCTCCCACGGCAGGGGCACGCCGCCCCAGCTACGCGGAAGAACTGTTGCGTAAACGAATGGCCAACCGACCCCAGCAACCCCTGGTGATGCTGGGTCCGGTGGGCGGTTAAGCAGGAGAAGGTATGTCCACAGCAGTAGCGGAAGCCCCGACGAAACCTCAGTGGGAAGTGCCCGAGGTGCGCCCCGGCGATTGGGTGTACTGGTATCACGGCGGCAACGTCGGCGACATCCACATCCCGGCGCTGGTGCTCAGCCTGGGCTATGCGCGGGGGAGGACGCTGAACGTCATGGCGTACTTCCGCCACGGTGGGACGCGGCACTACGAGGGCGTGCGCCATGTGGATGATCCCGATTCCAAGGGCAACCCCGAGAAGCTGACGGCGGGCGGCTGGCGGCACATTCCCGGTGGGGCGGCGGAGGTCCGCAACTCCCTCTCGGGGATGGTCGAGGAAACCAAGATGTACGCCGAGATGTGCGATGCGTACCGGCGCGAACTGGACGACATCAAGCGGCGGCTGACGGTCCTGGAAACCGAGTGATCCAATGGCCGACTACCAAGACAACCCGTTGCGCGCGATCAAGACGCACTGGATGAACAAGATCCACAAGGCGATGGAGATCAAGCGCAAGGAGTTCCAGGACGACGCCGATCAGGCCATGTACTTCTTCAATGGCCCGTATCACGATCTGTACGACCAGGAGAAGTACAAGAAGGGGGCGTTCGCGTACAAGGGGGATGCCGCCCGTTTCCCCACTCCGTCCTTCGGCATGTCGGTCAACAAGACCTCCGAGCTGGTGCAAATCTTCGGCCCGGCCCTCTACCAGAGGAACCCCGCCCGCAAGGTCACGCCCCGGAAGATGAAACCGCCCCCGCCGTTCGCTTACGGCGACCCGACCCAGGAAGCCACGCAGCTCGTGGCCATGACCATCGCCCAGCAGCTCCAGCAGCAAGTGGCCGTGGACGCCTACCGCGCGTCTCTGGTGGAGGATTACCTTTCCTACACTCCGGGTGCCCTGGACCTCAAATCCCACTCACGGCGGGCCATCGAGGAGGCGCTGATCAAGGGAGCGGGGTGCCTGTGGGTCGATACCTACCAATCTCCTGGGACGGACAGGGTGATGGTGGGGTCGTTCTACGACACGGTGGACAACCTGGCGATCGACCCGGACATGCACTCCTTCGAGGACGCCAAGTGGATCGCCAAGCGCTGTGTCGCGCCACGGTGGGAGGTGGAGGCGGAGTACGGACTGCCCAAGGACACCCTGAAGGGGTCCGCCGAATCCAACTCCCAGCAGATGCGCAACTCGGAGGAACCCAACCAGGAGTACAAGCGTGCCAAGGGGGAGACGAACGATCTGGTCGTCTACTGGAAGGTGTGGTCGAAGATGGGCATGGGCTCGCTCCTGTCAGGATGCGGGGCCGAGTACGACGAGGTGGAGAAGTTCGGCCAGTTCTGCTACCTCGTCGTGAGCGATTGCTGTGAGTACCCTCTGAACCTTCCCGAAACTCTCCCCCAGCAGACCGTGGACCCGGTGACGGGAGTGGCCTCGTCGGTGGATGTGCCTTTGTGGGGCAATGACGAGGAGGTGAAAACGCGGGTGCAATGGCCGACGCCTTTGTGGATGGGGGATGCCTGGCCGGTCAAACTCATCGCCTTCCACTGGATTCCGGGGAAGGTGTGGCCCATGTCCCACCTGAAGCCGGTGATGGGCCTCATCCAGTTCCTCAACTGGATCTACTCGTTCCTGGCGTCCAAGATCACCAAGGGCATCAAGGACCTCATCGCCATCGGGGAAGGGGCGGAGGAGTCCCTGAAACGCGCGCTGATCTCGGGAACCGATTACGAGATCATCACGATCAAGAAGGTGCTGGGGAACATCAACGAGCAGGTGCAGTTCCTCCAGCATCCGCCCTTCCACATGGACATCTGGAAGATCATCGAGCTGGTGATCGACGGCATCGAGAAGGGCACGGGCCTGTCCGAACTGGCCTATGGCGAGTCCTCGACGCAGAGCCGGTCGGCGGTGGACGCGCAGGTGAAGGGCGAGAACCTGAAGATCCGCCCCGACGACATGGCGGAGCAGGTCGAATCGGCCATGTCGGACCTGGGTTGGATGGAGGCGTTCGCGGCCAAGTGGCACCTGGAACCGATGCGAGACATCGCGCCGATCCTCGGGGAAGCGGCGGCGATGTTCTGGGAACAGCAGATCACGGCCCAACCACCGGACCAAATCCTCCACCTGAACTTCTCCGTGCAAGCGGGGTCGATCAGGAAGAAGAACTTCACGAAACTGGCGGCGGACGCGGACGCGATGCTCAACTCGCCGCTGTTTCCCCTCTACCAGCAGTACGCCATGCTGGGCATCGTCGGCCCCATGAACGCGCTCATTGCCATGGTGTGTGAGGCGAAGCAGATCGAGCCGCAGCAGTTCATGATCCAACCTCCCCCCATGCCTCCCATGCAAGAGGAACCGAAGAAGGAGAAGGCAGCATGATCACCAACCCAATAGCAGTGCTTCATCAGGCGAACAACGCGACAAAACCAGAGCCTTTGGCAAAGCACCCCGGAGAAGCGGTGGTTATCGGAGTAAGCCAAGAGCTAATGGACTCGCTCGAAGCTCTGAAATTGGTCAATCCGTCATTGTTCAGCAAACCGCCAGTGCCCTCTGCGACTCTCTGTGTGGCTGGGTTTGGTGTGGCGGTGGACAAGTCACTTACTGGCAGGGAGACGAAGATACTGCTGACAGCCACAGAGTATTACAAGCCACTTCTGGAAGAAGTCAAATGCAGCTTTCCGGGATGTGAAGTGAAGGCGAAGCGGCACACACTGGCAACGGTAGTGCTTAAGAAACTCGACAGAGAAAGCCTGGATGGTCCGTTCATTGAAGGTGGTGCTGTATTCTGTCTGACACACGGCTTTCAAGTGATCGAAGTTTTGAACACGCTCGGATCAAAGGAATGGGCGATGGTAGAGCCTGTTGCCCTGAAGGAGAATGAGAGCGTCATCAACGATTTTCGCGCCAGACTACATCTTCCTGTGGAATGAGGGCAGCATGAACCTACTCGACATTCTTCAAGGGGTTGGCGACGTTGTGGACACGCCGGGCTCGGTGGTCCGGGGGCTGATCGCAGGCGACCCGGGCCGAGCCTTCGGAGGCATCCTGGACCCTTCGCAGCGTGTCTCGGGACGGGAGATGCTTGGGCTGGAAGAGGGGGTCGGCAACGAGATCCTGGGGATCGGCGCGTCTCTGGCGACGGACCCTCTCATGCTCTTGTCGGGCCTGGGAGGGTTGAAGCTGCTCAGGGGTGGGCGAGCTGTGGCTGAAGCTGCGCCAGCAGTGCGCGCGGCGGAAGAGGCCCCTGCGCTCTTGCGGACCTTGCAAGCGGCCCCCGAAGTGAAAGCGGCGGTCGAAGCGCCGGCACTGGTCAAGGCGATCGAGGCCCCGGAGTTGGCTCCGACGTTCTACTCACGGCTGGAACAAGCTGCGGCCAAGATGCCGGAATCGGTCAAGGGCGAGTCCTTGATGAACGTCCTGAAGAAACAGGGCGGCTTCTCTCAGGAGGAAGCGGAGTTTCGCAATCTTGCCGAACTGGCGCAGCCGGGGCGTAGAGTCACAAAGCCGGAACTGCTGAAGCACCTGGAAGAGAACAAGATCGGCGTGGGAGAGATATGGAAGACACCTGGAGAAGTTCCTACTTGGGACGAGCCTTTTCGACAGGCTACAGGCGCGAAGTATAGCAGCTACCAGACCAAGGGTGGAGACAACTACCGCGAACTTCTGCTGACCAAGAGCGATTCCGCTGGCGAGTTGGAAAAACTGGTCACAAAAGCCAACGCCAACGGAGGCAAACTAACACCGGACGAACAGCTTCGATACCTTGACCTCAAGGGCAAGCAAATCAACGCGCCGGAAGGCTATTACCGTTCTCCACACTTCGACGAACCAAACATCCTCGCTCACGTCCGAATGCAGGACCGCGTTGGTCCGGGCGGCAGGAAGATCCTCCACATCGAGGAAGTGCAATCGGACTGGCATCAGACGGGCAAAAAGAGCGGGTACAGGACGCCCCAGGCTGACGCCGCGCGTGCCGACGCAGCGAAGCGATACTCCGAATTGGAAGACGCCCTCTTCAACCTGCAAACGTCCGAGCCGGGTGGCGCAGAGAAACTAGCCCGGCTGATGCGGTACGGGCCTGAAGACGCTGCCGATCTTCCCATCTGGGAGAAAAGCCGAACGATCATGGAAGAGATGAAGAATCTCGAAGGCGTCATGAATACGACGCCAGTTCCCAACGCCCCCTTCAAGGAAAACTGGCACGAACTCGCCATGAAGCGTGCTCTCCGCGAAGCAGCCGAGGGCGGCTACGATGCGATGACCTGGAACACCGGCAAGGCCATCCAGAAGCAAGTGGGTGGAGAACTGGCGGGCCAGCAGCAGTTTTACGACGTGGTGCTCCCCAACTGGCTCAACAAGTACGCGAAGCAGTGGGGCGCTCAGGTCGAGAACATCCCCATCAGCAAGGTTTCCGACATAGCCGAAGCGATGGGCATCCAACCCAAGATGCGCCCCGGCATCGTCCTCAACGACGCCTTGAAGCAAGCCGTGCTGCACAAGGGTCAGCCGCTCATGGCCCTGCCCCCGCTTCTCGCCATCCTCGCGGGAGAGCAGGCATGAGCGATCCGCGCATCTGCCCGCGCTGTGGCGCAAGCCTCGATAGGACGGTGCCGCGCGAAGATGTGCCGCAAGATCAGAGAACGCCCTGGCAAAGCATGGTGCTGGGGCCACTGCCCCAGGTGCAGGAGGCCAAGGAGATCAAGGAGACGGAATGAGGTTCAAGAGAACATACGGCGCTTCGCCGCGATTCTGGCTCAACAACGTCGAAGTGGACGAGAGCACCTACCTCGCGGCGGACAAGGAGGCGGGCCGGCGTCTCAAGGAGATGTTCGACTCCGGGCAAGCGGCATCGAGCATCGTCACGGACTCGACGTACCTTGCCGGCAAGCACCGGCAATTCGAGCGGAACCAGAAACTCGGGGACGCCTACAAGCGGATCACGGAGAAGCACGGCGGGGACACCACCGGCAAGGTCTACCTGTCGCAGCTGGCGAAGTTCCCCGGCGATCCGCAGGCGTGGGTATCGGGACGCGGCGACATCCAGCGCGTTCTGGAGGAACGGGGCTGGGGTTCCGAAGGGGCCGTGAATGTGATGGTGCGCGAGCCCTTGGAGGAACCCAAGTCCCTTGCAGGTGATGTGTGCCCCAAGGTGCTGGAACAGAGAACCAAGCAGTACATCGCAAACTGCCCCGAGCCGGTGAAGGACCGCAACGAGGTCAAGGAGATGATCCGGGACAAGATCAGGCCACGGTTCGGCAAGGCCGGCGACGTGATCGTGAAGGAGTGAGGGATGCCGGATGACGTGAGAACCAGACCGGAAGAGAGCGATGCCACGCCGCCCGCAAAGACCGAAGAGACGACGGAAACTCGCTCGCGACCCGAAGAGTGAGGCGGCGCGGAAGATGGCGGCGAAGATCAAGGGGAAGCGATGACACAATCAGTCCGGCTCGTCACGATGGATGACCTGGTTTCCCACTGCCTCGATTACGTCGGGGCCTCCGTGGACGAGAGGAACGTCCGCAACGCCCGCCGCGCCGTTCAGAGCGCCTTCCGCGAAGTCGTCTCGTCCCGCGAATGGGCCTACTACAACCAGATCGGCTACATCACCACCGTTGCGTCCTACTCCACGGGCACGATCGCGTACGACCACACGGGAGGGGCGAACGAACGTCAGGTCACGTTGACCACGGGCACCTGGCCTGACTGGGCGGCTTCCGGGACGATCCTCATTTCCAACATCCCCTACGAAGTCTCGACGCGCGTCTCGGGCTCGATCATCACTCTGACGGCAGCCAACAACCCCGGCGCTGATGTGGCCTCGGGGACGACGTACACGCTCTACCAGGACACCTATTCCCTGCCTGGGAACTTTCGCCACTGCGACGAGATGATCAACTTCTCCAACCTGGCGCACGTCCGCTATGTGGACCCGGCGCAGTGGTTGGAGATGCACCGAGTCTTGAGGGCCACGGGACTACCGAGAGTGTGGACCGTGCAGCCGTCGCACAAGTACCAGGGCATTCTCGCGGCGAAGTTCTTCCCTCCCCCGGATGCGATCTACCGCTTCGACTTCATGTACCAGAAAAGGCCGCGCAACCTGAACGTGAGCCTGTACGACCTGGGGACCGTCTCGACGACGGACGGCAGCACGACGATCTCGGGGGATGGGTCGTACTGGACCTCGGCGATGGTGGGGGCGGTCATCCGCATTTCTTCCTCGACGACGGACCCGGTGACGGGGGTGGAGGGAGAGAACCCATATGTGATCGAGCGGGTGATCACGGATGTTGCCTCGACGACTTCGCTCACGGTGGACGCGGACCCGGATCAGACGCTCTCGGACGTGACGTATTCGATCTCCGATCCTGTGGACATAGAAGCGGGGGCTATGCTAACATACCTTTTACGCGAATGCGAAAAGCAGATGCGTCTTATCAAGCGCCTCCAACCAACCCCCACAGAAGAGATCGAGCACACCAACGCCAAGGTCGTGGCGTGGGCTGCTGACAACCGGGCCAGGGAACGCATGTTCCAGGGCGACGGCGTGTACGCACCGTACAGGCTGGCGGATGTTCCTCTGGGGTCCAACCAACCGTAATGGCGCGACCGGCAAAGAGTGTGGCGGTGATCAACGACTTCGCCGGGCTCATTACCCAGACGGACGCGGACGACCTGCGCCAGGGCGCGGGCCAGACGCAGACCAACGTGTGCGTGGTGCGCATGGGGGAGATGCAGGTCCGGCAGGGATACAGGAAGGTCACTTTCGAGACGGAGTAAGACCATGGGATTCTTCGGCGGCGCGAGCGGGGGCGGGGTGGACTTTGATTCTGCCGAGAACGCCTTCATTGGGGGGGGTGGGTCGGCGCTGACCACGGGCAACTCGAATATCTCCCTGGGCGCGGCCTCGGATTACAACGGGACGACGGAGCTGGCGCTGGAAGCGCTGACGGAAGGAGCTGGCAACATCGCCATCGGTGGGTCGTCACTGGCCAACCTGACGACAGGCGCGGAGAACATCGCGATCGGGGATGCGGCTCTCTTCACCGTGGAATCAGGAGGCAGCAACATCGCCATCGGCGAGGTCGCGCTTCGCCTCTGCACCGGCAACAGAAACGTTGCCATTGGTGGCTATGCGGGCGACGAGGTCACGACTGGCGCAACCAACATCTTCGTTGGCGTGGGCGCGGGTGGTGACGTGACGGAGGGAGCCAACAACATCTGCATAGGCGATGACGTTGCCAGCGTCCTGACCACCGGCAACGAGAACATCGTCATCGGCTCGGGTAGCGCGTGCAACAGCATGACCGGCAGCACGAACGTCGTCATCGGCCACGCTGCCGGTCAATTCGTGGAGACGGGCAGCCAGAACGTGCTCATTGGCGCAAACGCCGGCAGCATCTCTCAAGAGGTCGGCAGCAACAACGTATTCCTTGGTTACAACACGGACACCTCCAAGGCGTCTTTGGCCAACGGCATCGCCATCGGCAGCGGCGCGATCGTCAAGAACGACAACCAGTGCGTGATCGGCGGCGCTGCCATCGCCATCGGATTCCTGGGGTCCAACACCGCCCCCGCTGATGCGGACATCGTGAACTCGCAGGTGTTCCTCTACTACGACAACACCAACGGGGCAGCCAAGCTCAAGATCAAGGGCAAGACGGCCAACGGCACCGTGGTCGCTGGCGAAGTGGCGCTTTCCTAAAGGGTGATTCATGGCGAATCTGCAACACTGCAAACTGAACGACGCTGGCTTGACGCCGTACCGCAACGCCTCGCTCAACGCGACGGCGGCAGCCATCAAGGCGTCCGGTGGGCAGGTGTACGGCTTCCACATCGACAACACCGCCAACGCCTCGAAAACCTACGTCCACTTTTACAACAAGCTCGTCGGCAACGTCACCGTGGGCACCACCACCCCGGATGTTACCCTCGTCGTCCCAGCCTCGGGCGGAGTGGACTACCCCATCGGTCAGTTCGGCATCGGCTTCGACGTGGGCATCACCATCGCCGCCACAACCACCGTTGGCGGCAACACCAACCCAGGCACCGCGATTTTGGTCAACGTGTTCTATAATTAGGCAGATTTACCTATGGCGATCAACACGGGCACCGAGTTCAAACTGGCGAACGCGCTGGGGGACCAGGACGCGGCCAAGGACATCGTGAACAACGTGAACACGTTGATTTCCCTGGTGGACGGCATTGCCGCGCCGGAGCTTGGGTTTCTGGATGGGGTGACGGCAGGGACGGTCACGGCGTCCAAGGCTGTGGTGGTGGACTCCAACAAGGATGCTGGCGACTTCCGCAACCTGGACGCGGTGAACTTCGACGCCGGGGCCTCGGGGACGGCAGGCACGGTGGACATCTTCCCCTCGACGGCGAGCAAGGGCAAGGTGTCGCTCACGGCGGCGGACTCGGCTGGCAACACGACCACGACGATCGTCAACGCCTCTCAGAGCGGGGCGCGTACTTACACGATCCCCGATGCTGGGGGATCGGCCTCGTTCATGATGGCGGCGGGAACCAACACGCTTTCGGGGGCCACGGCCACGAACATCGTGGCGCTGACGGACAACCTGGCTGACGCGCTGAGTTACAAGGAATCCTCCAGCTTCTACCTCACCTTCGTCACCACGGACAACGCCGAATCCGTCGCGGTCGGCAAGCGACTCACCACGACCGATGGCGTGTCCTCGGGCACGGCCAAGATCGTGGGTGGCATGGCGTATTCGGGGGTGTCGTCCTCGGACACGGTGACGGCGGCGACCTCCAACAACAGCTTCGTGGCCTTTGCCAGCACCTACACGATCCCGGCCAACACGCTCAAGGCCGGCACCATCGTCCGCATCCGCGCCCTCGTGAGCGTCAATGACGCCTCTGGTTCGGACACCCTGACGTGCGAGCTGCGGATCGGCGGAACCAGTCTGATCGCGACCACGGCGGTCAACCCGGGCGCGACGACGGACCATCACATCCTGGAGTTCGATTTCCTCTCTCGCGCCGCCCCCAGCGCCTCCTCGTCGTGCGTGGGGTATGGGGTGTGGGGCACGAACACGGGCGGCACGATGGCCACGGCCTCGTCCCTTCTGGCGGCGACGAACTTCGCGACCAACGGAACCCTGGCGGTTGACGTGCGGGCCAAGTGGTCGAGCAACACGGCGAACACCTCGGCGCGGCTGGAAATGCTGAACGTGGAGATCATCTGACATGATGTTGCTGTCGGTGACACCTCCTGGGGCCTCCTGTGCGACGGCGCTCACCCTCACGCTGGGGGAAGCGGCCAGCGGCAGCATTGCGCAGGCCGGGAGGGTCTGGTATCGCATCACCGGACTGGACGCGGGCACGAATTATCGCGTGACCATCGAATCGCTCTCCAACGGCATCATCGGGGCCGGGGTCTACACCTCCTGCCAGGGCAATGCGATCGTTGACATCAGCGACAACTCCTCCTCGGGAGGGGGCACCAGCGGCGGGGAGATCAGCGGGTCCACCACCTACTACATCCGGCTTTACGATGGGGGCCTCAGCGCGGCGGGATCGTACAACCTGACCTTCGAGACGGACGTGAGTTACTTGTTCCAGGACACGTTCACCGACACGAACGGCACGAACCTGGAAAGCCACACCCCCAACACTGGAACCTGGGCCGTTAGCCAGACGGCCAAGATGACGATTCAGTCCAACGCTTGCAAGCAGACGGCGGCTTACGCTCCAGATCAGGTGTATGCGTTCGTCGATGGGGGAGTGGGGACAGCGGATCACACCATCGAGGTGGACATCACGCTCCCCAACAGCGGCGGCAACTTCCCTACGTTCTTCATGGCGATCCAGGGGCGCAATCAGGCGGAAAGCGGACTCAACGGCTGGAACTATGTCATCAGCGAAGATGGGCCGGTGGACACCACCCTGAGCCGCAAGGGCTTTGCGGCCAATGGGGCGACCGTCTCCAACGCCTCGTCGTATTCGTTCACTCCCGGCCAGACGTTCACGCTCAAAATCGTGTTCTCTGGCAACAACATCACGAGCTACATCGACGGCGTGCAGGATGTGAGCTTCACGAGTTCGACGCACAACACGGATGTAAACGTGGGGTTCTGTGCCTATTACGATAACTCGTCCTACACGGGAGTTGCCACGATCGACAACTTCCTGGTGTACGAATCGTGAGGACGTAGATGTTCCTTGGCTTTGTCACTCTGGGCGAAACCTTCGTGCCGACGTTCCTCACGCGGTCGGGGGATACCCCGCTCAACGCGGCCAGTCTGCCCACGTTCAGGATCTACGGGCCGGACGGCCTCATCACCTCCGGGACGTGCTCGTTCAAGAACTCCGGCTCCATCACCGGGGCGACCAACGCCAACCCGATCGTCATCACCAGCACCTCCCACGGCCTCACCAACGGCACGCGCGTCACGATCACCGGGGTCGGAGGCAACACGGCGGCGAACACGACCGTAGCGATCTCCAACGTGACCGCCAGCACCTTCGAGTTGACCGCGACGGCGGGCAACGGCTCGTACACGTCGGGCGGCACCTGGAACGTCAGCGGGCTTTACAAGCTGTCGCAGGCGGTGACGGCAGGGAACACCTTCGAGTCAGGCGAGACGTACACGATATTACTGAGCGCCACCGTGAACAGCGCGGCGTGGGGGCAAATTTACACCTTTGGCGTGGTGTGATGCTGGTAGAGACGTTCCGGGGCCTGATGTGTTTCACGGAGGCACGCGAACCGAGGTGCCGAGACGAACCTATCCTCCCCCAGCAGGAGTGCAAGTGCCCCGACTGCAAGAAGCCGCATGTGGCCGACGTGATCGAGGGATGCCCCCAGAAGGACGGACGCTACCTGCGGTTCTGCGAGAAGTGCGTCGGTGACAAGTACCTGCTCATTGGCAAGTTCCGGTTTGGGGAGAACGTCTGGTACAAGACGCACGAGCGCAAGCCGAACAAGACGTGGAAGCAGAGCATGAAGGACTTCGAGGACTACTGATGTATCGCGGGCGGCTACCTGAAGGGTCGGAGATGATCCTGTCCGTGCAGACCACGGACGGCGACGGCGCTCCCACCCTGCCCGACGACGCCCCGGTCCTGGAAGTCTACTCGGGGTCGGCGCACCTGTTCGACAAGAAGATCCCGATCCATGACCGGGCCAACAGCTACTTCCAGTATGGGGTGTTTCTGAACTTCGGCACCGGGACGTTCACCGCAAGGACGCGGTGGACCTCCGGTTCCTACGAGGGCTCGCAAGAGGACACCTTCGAGGTCATGGACGGCAACGTGGACGGCTACAACACGGCGATGTGCTTCTACCGCAGACCCCATGCCGACTACATCGTGCGGGCGACGACAAGCGGGGCACTGATCAAAGGCAAGAACCCACAGGTCTGATATGGACATGACATACGCTCCAGGACTGGTCCCCGAGACGATCGGCATCGGCGGGGTGTTTCGCCTCGAATGCTACGACCCCAAACAGGACAAGGTGCTGTGGGTGGCCCCGCTCAAGAACGGCGTGACCACTGCTGGCCTCAACCACATCCTGAACGTGGAGTTTGGCGGAACCACCCAGGTCGCTACCTGGTACTTTGGGTTGGTTTCGAGTTCCGGTTTCAGCGCGTTCAGCGCCGCCGACACCATGGGGTCGCACACGGGCTGGTCGGAGCAGACGGGCTACGACGAGGCGGCGCGGCAGACCTGGAGCGTGGGCGCGGCCTCGGGCGGCATCATCACCAACGGGACTGTCGCCACGTTCACCGCGACCTCATCCATGGGCGTCCAGGGGGCTTTTGTGACGAGCAGCAGCACCAAGGGCGGAACCACGGGGACCTTGTGGGCTACCTCCGCCCTGGCGAACGCACCCCAGACGATCCCGGCTGGGCTGACGGTGCGGCTCACTTACACGCTCACGGCGACCGCGACGTAGGAGAAAGCAATGGCATGGCTCGTTCCCGATGTGGGAGAGGTCGAACTGCTCAAGCGTGTGCTGTACTCCGACGCTGACGCGGAGAACTTCACGCTGAAACTGTACAAGACCAGCGTTACGCCGGCTGAAAGCGACACAGCATCCGCATACACGGTGGCCGATTTCACGAATTACGCCAACGTCACTCTCACAAGTAGCCAGTCCGGCTCGACGTGGGCGGTGCCCACAACGTCAGGCGGGGTGACGAGCAGCACCTATGGCACGAACGCGAGCTGGACATCGGGATCGACGCAGACGGTTTACGGGCAGTACATCATCGGCGCTTCCAGTTCGATCTTGTTGTTCGCGGAAGCCTTTTCTTCTGGTCTGGCGCTGGTGTCAGGGTCAAGTTTGACGATAACTCCGCGAATCGCCCTCGACTGAGTGGGTCTAATTATGGGACGACGCCTCTATCATCCTGGATTTCGCAAGGGCCAGTGGGTGAAGTTCGCCGGGGACATACCAGGCGCGCACACCGTGCTCGGCAAGGTCGTGGGCATCTTCCACCCAGAGGGCATCTTCGTCGTTGACAAGGACGGCAACGACCTTCTCGTGAGCAAGAACGGGCACATGGAAAAGATGATGTTCAAGCCCGACGAGGTTGATGAGCTTGAGGCTGTGCAATACGCGGACGAGATCCCGGCGAAGAGACTCGAAACAGCCAGCCCGGAATGGATCATGCGGATGATGCGCAAGAAGGGGAAATAGCATATGGCATCCGGCAATCTTCTCTGCTCCTGGACCGCCCGCAGCGGGTTTGGACCATCGTCCAACTACGCGACCATAGATTCCCGCAACAATCTGATTTGCTTGGAGTTCGATGCCTCCACGCGCGAGACGCATTATTTTACCGGAATACTTCCAGCGAATTACTCGGGTGGAGGCGTCACCGTCAAGATTTTTTGGATGGCCGACACCGCCACAAGTGGAACGGTCGAGTGGGAAACGGCGTTTGAACGAGGCACCACGGACATTGACTCGGATTCCTTCGCCACGGCTAACTCGAACACGGGCACGGCCAACGGCACGTCGGGCATCGAGACGCAAACGTCGATAAACCATGCGTCGGGGGCTGAGATGGACAGCGTGACGGCGGGTGACTTCTTTCGCCTGCGGGTAGAGCGAGATCCAACGGTAGGCTCCAACATGGCTGGAGACGCACAGCTTAAGGCAGTCGCGCTTTACGAGCAGTAAGGGTGGCATGTGGCGATCACAGGTAACGGCACGACGACGCACATCACGACCACGACCGCCTTCTCGCCGGGCGACTTGTGCACCGCTTACTCGTGGAGTTTCATCTATCGCAATGCGGCTGTGCCGGCCTCTGCAACAGTTGATGTGGTGTACTCCATCATCGGCGGTGCGGGCGCGTTTGAACTGGACTTCATCTGGGACCACACGAACTCGATCTACAAGAACGCCTGGATTCACAAGCAGGCCGATTCCACTGTCAAGACGGTTCAGAATGGCGGATTCCTTGCCAACACGGACTATGTGATCGGCGCAACCTGGTCCGCGTCCGACAACACCTTCCGTGCGTACCTTGATGGTGCTCTGTTCGGCTCGGTCACGGCGACCGCCCCGACCAACTCGCATGACGTGAAAATCAGCGCACTGTCGTTCGGTGGGACAAACAACTTCGATGACGGCACGATCGCTGAATGCGCTGTGTGGAGCGGAGTCGCGCTAAGTGCTGGCGAGATGCTGGCGCTGGGCAAGCGTGTTGCGCCGTCGCTCATTCGCCCGCAAAGTTTGCTAGACTATCGCCCACTCATCCGAAACATCAACGAGGTGACTCGTTCCACCGGGCTCACGAGCACCGGCACCACGGCCGCCGCGCATCCTCGCATCATCTACGGGGAAGATGATCTGGACATGACTGTGGTCGATACCGCCACCTACGTTATCTCGCCTTCAGGCGGCATCACCATGGGGGGAGTGAGTGCGTACACGGCGGCTTATGTTCTGACCCCTTCAGGGGGCATCACCATGGGAGGCAACTCCCAGAAGGGCCTGGGCTTCTCCCTGTCCCACGGACTCGCATTCCAGGGAGAGGACCCCACCATCAATCAGGGGATCGCGATCGCCCAGAACTTGCGGGAATCCGACTGGTACGCCGAAGTGACTCCTTCGTTCAACATGCGGTCCAAGATGCGCTTGCGGACGCCCTACCTGAGCACCGGACTTTACAGGAGATGATGCCGTGCCCATGTGCATGGTGGAGACGCCGCAGGGTGATCTGTTCCTCTCGAACGGCATCAACCCCGTTCTGAAGTGGGACGGCACTTCCGATCAGGCCATCCCCGCAGGGGTCGTTGCGCCTACCACGGCTGTCTCCATGTCCTCTTCGGGCTTGGGGAACATCGTCGGGGACTACTACGCCTACGTTCGCTTCGTGGACCAGGACGGCAATGTGGGCAACCTCTCGCCGGTGTCCACCAAGCTCACGGTGGGCGCAGGCACGGGCACGATCACGGACGCCACGGATGCCCGGCCCATCGTGATCACTTCGGCGGCGCATGGGCTACTCAACGGCTCGCGCGTGCTGATCGAGAACGTGGGCGGAAACACGGCGGCGAACGGGTCGTGGACGATCACGGTCCTGTCCCTGGATACGTTCTCCCTGGATGACTCGGACGGGAATGGGTCCTACATCGGAGGGGGATCGTGGTCGGCTGGCAGACAGACGATCTCCTACACGTCGGTCCCGACCTCGCAAGACCCTACTCTGGTGGGAAGGCAGATCCTGCGCAACACAGCAGGGCAGACCAACGTGTTCTACATCGACGTGGAGCTGTCGAACATGACGGCGACCACGGCCTCCTCCACCAAGGACGATGCGACCCTGGTAGCGCAGACGGGATATGCCCTTCTGGACCCGGATGGAAGAATCCTCGCCAACAGGTTCGGACTGCCACCCAACCACAAGTCGGTGCTGGCGTCTCACCTCGATCGCATGTACGCGGCGGTGGATGAGCCGTATGCGGAGGGAAACGTGCAGGTATCGGCGGGGTCCACGACGGTCACGGGGATCGGGACCGAGTGGACCGAAGAGATGGAAGGAAGGTTCCTCTTTACCTCGCAGGACGCCTATGAAATTGATTCTGTTGACGTGGCCAATCAGACGCTTACTCTCACGTCGGCCTACACCGGATCGACAGACCTGTTCGCGGCGTACTCCATCCGCTCCGGGACAGCAGATGCCAACTCGGTGTATTTCTCGGGGGCAGGAGAGCCCCACGCTTTCCGAGCGACTGACATACTTACACTTCAGGAGGATGGGGATACGCTCACCGGACTCATGCCCAAGGCGTCGTATCTGTTTCTCCTGAAGCGCCGGCACATCTACCGGCTGGTCTGCCAGTCCGACCCCATCGTGGATGGGGCGGTGTTCCTGAACGCGGACAGGGGGTGCATCAACAACAGGTGCTGGGTCAACGTCGAGGACGTGGCGTACATGCTCGACGAGGCCGGCATCCACGCTTTCGCCTCGGGATCGGAAGCCCTCTCGTCCAACATCGCGGACCTCTGGGAAGAGGACTCGGATCTGCGCATCAACTGGAAGCGATCGAAATACTTCCATGCCGTGCATTTCCCCGGACAGGAAGTGATCCGCTGGTTCGTGTGTTTGAGCGGGGCCAGGCTTCCCCGTCATGCGATCTGCTTGCACTTGCGGTCGAAACGGTGGTGGATCGAGGAGTTCGCTCAGCCTGTGGGGGCCTCGTGCAAGGGGTACATGCAGAGCCGGGCCAGGGTGTTTCTTGGGACACAGGACGTTCTCGCCTACTGGATGGGATCTCTGGACGGGCCGGACCCGACTGCCGGGACTCTGGATGGGACGGTGACAGGGGCATCGTGGCTGTCCTTGACGGACTCGACGGCAGCCTTTGCCACGGATGTTGTGGGAGCGCCGGTCGTCATCACCGGGGGCAGGGGCAAGGGTCAGAGACGGCTTGTGATGGCGCGGTCTGCTACCAGGCTGGACCTGGACAGGCCGTGGGGGGTGTTGCCGGACACGACCTCGACGTATCAGGTGGGGGGCATCCAGTTCGACTACCAGACAGGGTGGTACAGGTTCGCGCGGTCGGAAGTGAACGATGAGCGGAGGGTGGAGCTGCAATTCGAGCCCCAGGACGCGGGGACGATGGACCTGCGGCTCTACTTCGACCGGGACACCGAACCTGCCGACATGTACCGCACGGTTTCTTCGCAGGCGGGAGGCGGGCTCAAGGCGACCAAGAACTCGCCGGACCTTGTGGTGGATCTGTCGAAGTCCAACGGGTGCGTGTGGGTGAACTTTCCGGGGCACAAGGAAGCGGATTCCGATGGCCCCCGAATGCTCTCGGTTCAGCTCAGGGGGTGCTCGACGGACGAGACGCCCAAGGTGCATCAGATCACCATCGAGGGAGTCGGGTGATGGGCTGGATGGCGGATCAGGCCAATGCGTTTCTGCAAGAGGACTGGGGCGGCGGGGGCACCAAGCGCCTGGCGGAACTCATGTATACCCTGTGGACCTCGGATGCCCCCATCAAGATCACCTCCCCGGTGGAGATCACCGTGGGGGGGAACAGATCGTATGCACCGCTCACGCTGAACAACTACACGGCCTCGCCGGTGTCGTTCCAGATCAACAACGGCAACAACGTGTTCAACTTGCAGGACGGGACGGTTCTGCCGCCCAATCAGTTTGGGGACATCAATCTAGGAGACAACACCAATAGCGTATCTACCAGCATAACACTTGGCGGCTTGAACATCCAGATTAACAATGAAGGAGCAGGTCCGCTGCCAAAAGACAAGGAAACCAATCCAAACAATCAGAGGTTGGAGGACAAGAGGGAGCCAGCGATTTCGCAAATAGGAGAAGCCATCATAGTGGGAATCGGGGCCGATACACTGATATGTGGCAATGGGAGCGGCGCGACCGTTACAGTGAAGAAGCCAGCCAAACTTCGCGGTCACGCTACGGAAAGAACAATAACGGTCGGCAGTCACACAGAACATCAAATTATCATTCCCAGGTATCGAGTCGGCGACCTGATCTACATAGGAAAGCTCGACAGTGCGGTCACGAAAGAAGACTTGACGAATGCAGCAAACAAGGCCGAAAGCACATACAAGTCAGCAGAGACAGCGGCAGCGCAGGCAGCCGGTGCGCTGGAAACTGCGATCTTGACTAATGCTGATGCGGATACGATCTCTTCGTTGCGAGAGATCGCGGAAACTGCCGAAAGGCTGAGGGACTCTTTGAAACAGCCCGCTGATGAGGCGAGGTCGCGCGCGGAGAAGGCCCCAGAAGGAGAATATATCGACCTAAACGTGGATGCTCGTTCGTGGTGTACCAAGATACCAGGGGACGAAGCATGATCGGTGAAGCCAAGGCCGCAAGTCGTGGAGAGGCGATGATTGCCTCGTGGGGCGGCATGGGGCATTTCCGTTTCCCCACGCTTGATCTCTGCTTCCTGGAAAGCGGCGAGTTTGTCATTGGCGACATCATCGAGCAATTCTTCCAGTTCAAGGACATTCCCGACGACTGGCGATACCTCGTCATGTACTTCTCGGCATCCTACGGCTGGACATCGTTCTCCGTGTCGGGCGATCGGGTCTACACCTATCGGTACTACTACCAGATGGGCACGGTCACGGATACGTTCGTGCATGGATCGGGGGAGACGTTCACGGTGTCGAGACAGGTCTTTTATCACGAGCCAAGCGGCAATGCGGTTGTGCCAACGATAAGGTTCAGCGGGTTTCTCATCACGGATCAGTACACACTTGATTCCGCTAACCCAACAGCAGCCGGGATCTCCGATAGCGACATCACGGTTGTAGAAAGCACCGGCGAAGCGGAAACGCTCCGGTTCGACACTTACTTCGGGTCAGGACCGTACACGGAACTCTTGGTCCGGGAGATCGTGCACATCAACGAAGGCGGAATCGGAGGACCGTCTACCTTTTTCGCATTTGTCACGAATTTCGATGACGGTCAGACGCTGCTTGCCAACCCTGTCGGAACCTTCGACGAGCAAGAAGTTCTGTCATGGATCTTCGACGGCAATGACCATTCACGATTGAATCCAGACATTCCCAATTCCACTTCCGCCTCGTTGCAGGAGACTGGCCTGGAAACGATGATCGAGGCCAACACGACCATTCAATGGCGCACATCCGCGCGAAGGGTCTTGATGACAACTGCCTTCCGCGCCTTTTTCAGCAACGACAATTACGACGGCGAAGGAGGGCAGCTGACGCAATCAGAAGTCGGCGATAGGCTCGCACTGGACGAGACGCGCGTCATCATTGACAACCTCATCGTTTACCCCCATGAGCCAGACCATAACGGCGTACCGAACATTTTCACGGAGAAGATGCGCTCCCATTACTACCAGACACTCATCGACAAGACCAAGGGCAAGCTCTACGACTACTACGGACCTACCCTGGAAGAGCCGGCGACGATCCTGACGCCGCGCATCCTTCGCAACCTGCTGGTCTACATCGACACGCCGTACCAGCCGGAATTGCAGACTGTCGAAGAACGCTTTGTGGTAGAAGTGTAATGCCGGGTATGATGGAGCCAAAGGGAGGAAACGATCATGGCATTTTGGGTTGAACCGGGCGGATCGACGACTGCCGTATTTGAGCCGTCAGGCGGAGGCGGTGCTGATCCATTTGCGATGATACACACAATGGCGAACGCATCCGCGGAGCGTGGAGCGGCCATGGATAGGCTTCGCGCCCAGCTTGCCTCAGCCGAGATGTTGGCTCGCTTAAAATCGACAACTGACCTCGAATCCATTGCCCGATCAGGACGATGGGATCTCAAGAGAATTGGTGCTCAGGGCGCGGAATCTCTCAAACAAATCGGCGCACAGGGCCAAAACGCCCGGGACCTTGCCTCATTGCAACTCAACCTCGGAGGCGAATGGGACCTCAAGCGCCTCGCCGCAGCCGAAGCCGCCAGGCAGGCCCGCTTCCAGCAGGTGCTCCCCCTCTACAATCAGGCCCTCGGTCGCTACGACGAGTTCCTGCAAAACTGGCAACAGGGCGGGGGGTTCGGCAACAACTTCCAGTTCCCCACCGCTCCCCCTCCAACCCAGCAGGCGACCCAAGGCACTCCCCCGAAGATCAGCGCCGCCCCGCCCATGACGCCGGGAATGGTGCAGCAGCAGGTGAACGCGGGGTATGCGGGGGCCGAACAGAAAGCGCAGGCCGCAACCCAGCAGGCCCGCAACTCGATTTCCTCAAGAGGGTTCTCCTCGCAGTCCCCGGCCATGATGGGGATCGCCTCGGCCAACCAGATGGCGGCGCTGGGACAGGGGGCGGAGAACGAGCGCCAGACCCGGTTGGGAGCCGCCCAGATGAACGCCGGGCATGTCCTGGACGCGCAGAGGGCGCAGGAGGCGCAGTACGGGGCCAGGCAGCAAGAGGCGCTGGGGTATGCGAACTTCCAGAACCAGCAGCAGATCGCGGCCATGGACGCGGCGGCGAGGCTGGCGGCGGCGCAACTGGACGCACAATCGAAACTGGCCTCGGGGTTCCTCGGGGGTGGATTCCTGGGGTCGTATCTTTCGTGAGGTGACGTATGCTTCCGGGATGGGATGACGAAGAACAGATCCGGCGAGCACGGCAAGCCCTGGCGGAACAAGCCATGGCGCAGGCACCGCAACTGCCCGTCTCGCGCGAAGAACTTCAGGCCAACCTCGCCGCCATGCGCGAGGCGGACGTGGGACCACCGCAACGGTTCACACGCGCCGCCTTCTACCAGTCCCCGGGAGGGAATTGGAACGCCTTGCCAACCAGCGGCAATGACGAGATGGTGGGACTCTTGCGCAGCATGAACCCCAACGTTCAGGTGCGGCGGATGGCAACGCCGGTCGATATTCGCCCTGGGGGGGAGAGGCAGAGCCTGCCAGCCGAAGCACCCAGACAGCAACAGCCAAGCGAAGGGGAGATGTTGCGGCAGCTGCTGGCGAGCACTCCGCAGACGTTGACCCACTACATGCCGGACACGGTGATTGCGCCCACGGCCACGCTGACAGGCTACAGCAGCTACGACAGGTTCGGCAGGCCCATGGGGACGCCGCAGTTCTCGTACACCACGGGTGGATCGGTGGGAGGCTCGCCCTACGAAACCCCCAATCCGGCCTACAACGCGATCCTCTCCGCCATGACCCAGCGCGACGTGGCACGGATGCACTATGGGCCGGATGCCATGTCGGCGCGGATCGTCGAGGATATGCTCAAGAACAGGATGCTGGGCGGGCAATCTCCTCAGCAAGCCTCGCAAGGGTTGACGGACCTGATCGGGCAGGTCCGTGGTGCGTTCAACGGGCAACCGCAACAACCCATCACGCCGATCGGCTCTCCGCCTCCAAACTGGATGCAGACGCCGGCCAACGCCATCGACGCTCACGGCAGGCCAACGGGCAGGCCGAATGTCCTCGGGGGGATGTGGATGCCGCCTGGGGTCACTCAGGCGGACTTCGAGCCGCCCACCCTTGAGCCATCGGCGAGCGCTGGCGCACGCTCCCAGGCCGTTCGCAACTACATCGACCGGCTCCGCATCCTCAACCAGCGTCAACCGGAGTTCCTTCGCCACGGCCAGAATTGGGCCACGCTGCGGGATGCCATGGAGCGCGCCTACACGCCGGAGGCCGTCAATCAGGCCATCTACGCCGGGCAGCTTTTCGGGCAGCCGCCTCCTGCTCTGATGACCCTGCGGCAGCTTGACCAGATGTTGCCGGCAGACCGGCTCCGACGGATTCAGGCGACCGGGGCACCGATAGGGCCGTTCAGCCGGACCCACAGGAACATCCCGGTTCCGCCTCGTCCCGTGAACGACTTCGTGCCGCTGGGGTCGTACTGATGCTTGCGTTCCTTCGGGAGCAGCGTTATCGTTGTTTCCCGGAGGTGCGCCATGGTGAAACTCTTGTGGGCCGCTGCATGTATCGTCGCGTTGGGGATGAGCGTCTACCCGCCCATCGAGACACGCGAAATCTCCGCACGGTACGACATCAACGGGACGCCGACGCTGGACAGGATCGAGAAGGTGAGCATCCGTCACGACTACCTCTGGTCTGACGGTGCGATCAACCTCCCCCGCCTGATCGTGCAATGGCTGGCAGTCGTGTTCGTGACATCTGCCATCACTCTGTTGCGGAAGCCATCCCATGCCACGCTATGACATCAACGGGAACCTTCTCCCAACCGCTTCCGACCTCCTCCCCCAACTCCCTCCCGAAGAAGAACGCTCCCTCGCCGGCTCCGTGCTCAACGCCGGACTGTCCGGGCTTTCCTTCCTGGGCAACGTCCTGGACACTCCCGGCAGCATCGTCCGGGGCTTGTTCCACGGTGATCCCGGACGGGCATTCGGGGGCATCCTGGACCCCTCCCAGCGCGTCACCGGCTCGGAGCTGATCGGGGGGAGCCGGGATGCCTCCTTGTTCTCGGGAGAGGGGCTGACGGGGCTGGGGGTGGAATTGCTCACGGACCCGACGACATGGTTTGGTGGGGCCATCGCGAGAGGGGTGGGGGCGGGACTGAAGGCCACGGGGAAGGGAGTGGGGAAGGTCGCCGACGTGGCGAGCCACATACCCGTCATCGGCCCGCCCATCGCTGCCACACGCGAACTGGGCGGCAAGGCGATGGACGCAGGTGGACGCCTGCTGGCGGGAGCGTTCAAGCCCGAAGTCATGGGCCAGTACGACACCATGGGGCAAACGATCGCGCGAACGCTCTACCCGGAGAAGATCGCCGGGCAGGAGGCGGGGGCGCTGACTGCCGCCCAGCTGGTTCGCACCATGGGGGATGATGCCCTGGATGCCGCTCAGAGGCAGGGGCTGCGCAACTTCACCGAACTGGGAGAAGCGGCAACAGGCGTCGGACAGGGGGCGCGGCAGGGATCGGAGTTCGCCCAGAAGTCCCTCAAGGACGTGCTCGAGGAGGCACAGTTCCTGGGAAGGCCCAAGGAGCCTTTGGAAAACTTCTTCCCACGGCAGGTGACGGAGCCGACCCTGGACGTGGCGGCGGACTTCTTCTCCACGCCGTCCTCAAGCCGAGAGCAGATCCTGCGCTATGCATCCACCGATCGCCTGAACAACATGGTGAAGGACGCCTTTGTCGGAACGTCCAAGCGGACGGCACCTGACAACTTCGCGGCGGCTCAGCACCTCGTTCAGAACTACCACGTCTCCCCTCAAGACGCGGACGCCCTGGCGTCGTTCCTGTACGGTTTGCACCCCGAGCGACTGAAGCACGGCTTGTTCTCCAACGACCCCCTGACAGACTTCATGGGGTACATGCAGTCAAACGTCTCCAAGAACAACATGGTCCGCAAGGCATACGACCTGATCGCGGAGCACGCCGGCCCGGCGTCCCCTGGCTCCATGAAGGTGCAGGAACTTCTGGGCAAACTCGGTCTGTCCGGCCCCAAGATCGACGAGTTCGGCAACGTGGTACAGGGGGCGACCGAAGCGACCAAGAACGCCTCGGAACGCGCCTTCGAGGCACTACAGAAGGCCGGCAAGCTCGCTGGCGACAACCCCGGCGTGCAGCGTGCGTTCTTCGACACGATGCACGTCCCCCAGGCTGTCTCCAATGCGCTGGGGGCGATCCTGAATCCTGGGCACAAGGTCGAGTCGGACTTCACCCGGCTCATGAAAAGCCTTATCGACGTGCCCACCAATCTGACCAAGGGATTCCTGACGACCCCCTTCCCCGCCTTCCATGCCCGCAATGCCACGAGTTCCCTGGGGTGGATTCAGTCGATCCTCACGGGCTCTCCCAAGGCGGCGCTCGAAGGCAACCAGATGATGACCAACCTCCTGCGCGGGGAGTCGGTCAAGGGGATCTCGCAATGGCCCTCGGTCCAGAAGATCGTCGGCCCAGGACTCACCGACGAAGCGGCCTCGCGCGCCATCGGAGACTGGCTGTTCTCCAAGGGGCTCACCAGCTCGGGGCATGTCTCGGACGTTCTCGGCAAGAACGTGGCCCCCGACATCCTCGAAGGCATCCCCGGGCTCATGAAGGACCGCAAGGTCGGTCTGTCCGCCATCGGGGAGTACGGCAGGAACTACCTGCCAACTTCCAAGGACATGCTCAAGCAGACGGACATTCGCGGAGTCGCCGGGGCCACCAAGAGCACCGTCGCTCCGTTCAAGGCCGGCGAAGACCTCGCAACCGTCATCGAGCAGACCGCGCGAGGCGGAGGGGCGCTGGCGCTTCTCAAGCAAGGCGTTGACCCGGACATGGTCGCTCCCATGGTCAAGGCGGCGCACGCGGACTACCACAATCTGACTTCCTTCGAGAAGGAAGTGATGCGCCGCCTGGTGCCCTTCTACGGGTTTGCACGATCGAACGTGCCGTACAACATCAAGCAGATCATGCAGAACCCGGGAGGAGCGGTCGGAACAGCGGTGAAAGTGACCGCAAAGGGACGCGAAGATGGCGGCTTCGAGCCCCCCTGGTTGAGTCCCGGTGTCGCCATCCCCCTGGGTGGGGAGCAAAACGGCCAGAGACGTTATCTCACCAGCCTCGGTCTGCCCTTCGAGCAGATCGGCGATGTGTTCTCACCGACCAAGCTCGCCGGCAACGCCAACCCGATGCTGAAGATGGTCGTCGAGGGCCTGACCAACCGCCAGCTTTATTCCGGTCGAGACTTGCGCGACCTGCACTCGCGTTTGGAGGACCTGGTGGGAGTGCCGGTGTCTCCGGGGGTCGAGAACGTCCTGATGAACTCGCCCCTCTCGCGCGTCGTGACGACGGCGGGAACGCTGACCGATCCGCGCAAGAGCTGGCTCGACTCGGCCCTGAACCTGACCACGGGAGCCCGGATCAGCGACGTGGACATTGCCAAGTCCAAGCGTGCCGCCCTCCGGGAAGGGATGATGGACGAACTGCGCGGAGCACCGGGAGTCAGGACGCTCCCCTTGCTGACGTTCCGCCCCGAAGAGATCCAGAACATGTCCCCTCGGGAGAAGGCCCTGGCGCGTCTGTACCTGGAACAGCAGAGACGCGACCGGCAGAGAAATACCCCCTCACAGTAGCCCCCACTTCACCATGTCTGCCGTCCTCGCAGAGCTTCAGCACCTCCAGTAGCACCCGCTCGGCCCTGGAAAGACCTGGGTTCGTGGGGATCATGCTCCTGGCCGTGTGCTTTGGCTTCTCTTGCAAGTAACCTTTCTTGCGCAGCGACTTGATGTGACAGGCCACCCCGTTGGTCGAGGTGTAGCCCATGTGCACCATGATCTCGCGGTAAGACGGCGCGTAGCCGTGTTCTGCGGAGAACTCGGCGATAAAGCGCAGAACCTTCTCCTGAGTGTCGGTCAGCATCGCATGGCCTCCACGGCTGCCTCGGCTTCCTGCTCGGTCCTCCATGCCCCACAAAGGACGGATTGCTCGATGTCCCCGTGCCTGTCGTACTTCTGGCGATAGACCGCGTACCAGCCGTGCGTGCGCAGGATGCGATAGAGATATTCGCTCCCTGGGCCGCGCTCCATGTGCTTCGAGCGATGGATGTACTTCTTGCCGCTACGGTAGGCGAGCACCATATATGCAACTCCCTGGCACCCGGTTTGCCTCTCCCTGCTTGCATGAACGACTTACGCCTGATCGCGTTTCTCCTGGACGGCACGGCGACCGTGGACGAGGCGTGGAGGCTTACGAGAACTCGCCCACGCAGCAGTCCCATGTTCCTTCGCCATGCTTCACGCAATGCCGACCGTCAATCTGATGACGGAGCAGATTGCTTGGACCTGGCTCGGCATGATTGCGCTCGTAGAACTCGTCCTCAGACTGGTAGTACGGTCTCCACCACTGCCCAGAACGCGGTTTCCCACTCCGCTCTGCGATCCTCTTGACCATCTCTGCCGGCGCAATTGTCTCGCCGTATTCGTCCCTGATGACGTTCTCGGGATTGTTCAACAGAGGCAGCCAGTCCGCCAGATCGTTGATGCCATCCCACGGAATGACGTGCAGGCTGAAGCACCAACCAGCGGACGACTTGCCAATGTGCTTGCTCTCCTCGCCGCGCCCGCAGTGCTGACAGACATTGGTGTGCAGATAGTAGTTCGTTCCCATGTGATCTCCTTCACCTCTGGTCCCCGCTGCCGTGCAGCGTACCGGCCTGGGCACGCTGGCGCAGCTTCGCGATGTTCCACGCGGCGACCTCTTCCAGCGTGTAGCCAAGATGGCGGGCCAGCTCGGCCAGATACCACGCCAAGTCCCCGAGCTCATCGACCAGCCCCGCTGCGACTCCGGCGCTGATTTGCCCGCCGTGGTCGCGGTAGATTTTCTTCACTTTGTTGGCCAGTTCTCCCGCTTCGCCGGCCAGACCTAGCGACAGGTAGGCCAGTGCGACTTCGCGTGGGTAGATGGCGGTTTCGTGGCAGGCGTCTTGGTACTCGTTGAAGGTCATTGGGGTTCTCCTTTGGTCACGATCTCCAGCAGTCGCGCGTAGCCGCACACGTCAACCTGTTGCGGGCTCATGGTTGGTCCCTCAATTTCAGCTTGTTCCTCTCCGGCTCCAAGACCGCGTGCAGCTCAAATCCGTCCTGCTCCGTCGTGAATGGACCGACGAACCTGAACGGCTTGCCGCACATGACGCACGTTATCTGTATCTCGGCGAGGTATTGTCTCCTTTCGCTTCCTTCACCTGGGCGATGGCGGCACGGAACTGCTGCTTGGTGATAATGTCAACCAGCCCTGTGCCATCCAGTTCGGCAATCCTCGCTTCAGCCTCGTCGCGCTGCCGCTTCAGCAGGTTGTCGTGGTTGGCTTTCCACTTGGCAGCTTCTGCCAGTGCCGCGTCTCTCTCCTTGACGGCTTGCGCCAGCGCCAACTCCGCTTGCAAACAGGCATGCACACCTTCGCTCGTCATCATCAATCTCCCTGGCACTTTGGACACGAACATCGCTTCTTGTGTGGCGGCGAGAACGTTTTGCTTTCTGCGGCAGCGAGCTTGCCTTCCAGTTCGGCAATCCTCGCCAGCGCCGTGTCGCGCTGATGCTCCAGCTCGCACGCTTTGGCGATGAGAACGACCATCTTCGCCTCCGCCTCATCCAGGGAATCGAGCGCCCGTATCAGCCCACGCATCATCGACTCGCGCGAGCCGCCGCCGATGGCTTCCAGACGCCGCCACTCGTCACGCTCGGATTTGGTAAGCATTGGGCTCACTCTCCCCTCAGTATCCGCCTCGCTTCGCGGCAGTCGGACAGCGTCACGCCGACCTTCAGTTCGTCCGGGTCTGGGCCGAATGGGTTCTTGTCCGCCGCGTCCGCCACCTTGGCGAATTGCTCCAGGCACGCTTCGAGGGCGGCGATGCGGTCCAGCATTGAAGGCACACATCTTTGCATGGCCGCAATAAGTTCGGATTCTGCGAACGATTGGTCATCATGCTGCGACATGTGGGCAATCCATCGGTCATCCGCATCAACGATAGATTCGTCCGTGTATTCTTTGCCATCATCACCAAGCAGAGTCATGCCGGTAACAAACCAGCCAAATCCTTCTGGACACGCAGATTTATAAAGTTCAGGCAACAACTTGATTAGTTCTCTAACGGACAACGGTTGATTATCTTCCATCTTCATCCTCCAGGAGCGACAAATACGCCTTCTCGGTGCATTCTTCGCACACCTCGCCGGGACGCCACGTTTCATCAGCAGCGAGAAGCACCGTCTCGCCGCACGCCCGGCATCGAATCGCCTCAAGGGTGGTGAAGTCGCCGCCTTGGTCCACGAACTTCTGCGCCAGGTCGCTGCACTTCATCTTCATCCTTCGCCTTCTAGGAGTTTCGCGGCACGGTCCAGCCATTCTTCGCACCCGTCCAGCGTCTTGGCGTTCATCAGCCAGTAAATCACCGCCTTACATTCATCTAGCTCGTCCAGCAGGGCGGGCAGGGCGGCTAGCGCTTTTCGCTTCCAGTCGGTGCTCTCGGCTGTCACGGTGAAGCCGTCCTTGGTCGTCGTGACTGGCAGCAGACGCCGAAGTTCGTCGCGTTCGGCTCGTGTCGTCACGGTTCTCCCCTCAAAATGGCCACAGAAAGCATCAGCGCCACGAAAAAGGCCACGGCCACTAGCAGGGCGGCTCCGTCCTGGTCAACCACGGTCGTCAGCAGGGCGGTCATGGCTTCTCCTCGCCTACCTCTCCCATCGACACGACATCATCGTCAGCCAGTCGCGTCGCGATGATTTCCAAGGCGTCATCTTGCACGAGACGCTTTACCAGTCTGTCACGCACTTCGTCGCTTGTTGGCTCGCTCACTTTGTCACCGTCCCTTCGATGGTCTTGGGCTCTGGCACCGGAACGTCGGCCTCCACGAACACCACATGCTCGCGGGCCTCGTCCTCCGGCAAGCCGTCGAACGCACCGGCCACCAGGTCGGCGTCGGGCCTTTGCTTGTCAGCCCAGCCCCAGCCGTTGGAGTTCCACGCTCCTTGGCTGTTCACCGCCACCGCGATTCGCACACGAACGGTTTTCATGTTCCCTCCCTGCTCTTGAGCCAGGCGTCGGCTTCGACCAACGCGGTGAACGGGTCTGCGTATTTTCCCGGTATCCAGCCGTGCTCAGTGCTGTCTATCATCCATTGACCGTCCGGCGTTCGCTCGATCAGCAGAGTATCGCCTCGCCGGAGCAGCACGTCGAAGGCGTTGCGAGCCAGGGCGATGAACTCCATGTCATCTTCGTCGCCTTTGACAACTACCCCGCTGTCGGCATCCAGCACGCACCAATGGCACCATTCGCCGTCGTACTCGTTTTTTCGCCACGGTGCCGGCGACACTCTGGCAAGCTGCTCTGGGGTCATGGGTGCATCCTCTTTTTGAAAGCCTTCGTGCACCGGCAAGGTCCGTTGGTGTGCTGCATTCCTCGGCTGGCGCAGTAGCACTGCCAGCACTGGCCTGCGGCTTCCGCGTCCGCCCACTTCCACACTTCCAGTCGTTCGACGGCTGCATTGATGCACTGCACTAGGTTCACGTCCTTGAACACTTCCCCGAGCGCCTTCCGCAGACGATCTCCGAGATTGGCGATTGGCCCCGGCGTCCGTGGCGTGTCATCGTTGTCGAACTTCGACATTTCAGCTTCGGCCTCGGCGTAGGTGTGCGGCAAACGCAACTCGATCAGTTGCGCCGCCTTGTCCTGATCCCAATGCATTGCCGAGAAGCCAAATTCTTCCTCGATGGCCTCGGCAATCTCAAGGCACAACTTCTTGCGCTGGCGAAGCACTTCTTTCTGCTCTGGGGTCATGGCTTCTCCTTGAAGTTTGCCAGCCGCCCACGAAAAAGTGCTATGAGTTTGAGGCACACCAATGCCTGGGCCTCGAAAGATGCCCTCCTGATGCGATTTGTGGCCCGCGCTAACAGACCCCTCTTCTTGCCCCTGTAGTTGAGTGGGTTTGTGGCGATCTTCTTTGCTTGTCGCAGGTTCATCCTTCCCTCCGCTTGTGCATCAAGTCCCTGTAGTCGCGCAGATCCCGCACGCACTCCGCCAGGATCGCCCCTTCGACTCGCCATCCCGGCAACAGGCCGTAGGTGTCCGTGCCCAGCTTCCTCGCCCGCATCTGCCGCAGCGTGATTTCCTCCTGGATCGTCGCGTAGTCGGCGTCGTCCAGGATGAGGGTCATGGTTGGCATTCTTCCGCTCTCCTGATCGCGTCCGCCATGTCGTCCAGCACCACCGCCACTCGGAAGTCTGCCGGCTCGCGTGCCTCCACCAGCAGCGGATACGCCGCCTTCAGAGCACGCAAGAGGTCCACGGCTATCGTCGGGTCGTGCTGCACACGCCGCACGAACGAGCCTTCTGCGCCGTGGGCGATGACCTCGATTGTGTTCATCCCGTCGTTACCTCCAGCACCAGCATGGACGCCGGCACTCTTCCTCCGAACTGGCCAGTCTCTTTGAATAGAGAGCGTGCTTCGCCCTTCGTGTAGGCTGCAACAGTCACGTTCATCACTGGCTGACCGGTCGCACGATGCACCAGACGAAACACCTTCTTCGGCTTCACCGGCTTTGCCGTTCGCACATTCTTGGGTGCCGAATACCTGTCGCTGTCAGGGTCACTCATTCGTCCCTCCTTTTTGCGTCGTTACCTCCACCTCAGCCCTGGGGTTCTCCCGGCTCACACAGCCGCGAGAGCCTCTTTCAGCATCGCGAACACCTTGCCGCTCTTCACGTCAGCCGGCGTGCAGCGCAGCACCCGCCAGCCGAGAATGACAGCCCGGTTGTATTTCTCCATGTCGGCCACGAATCCCTTGCCCCTGGTGTGCCGCCCACCCGTCCACGCGCCGCCTTCCACTTCGAGAGCCAACTTCGCATCGGGGAAGGCGTAGTCGAACCGCCATCGCCTCGGAGGGCAGAACCGCAACTCCGGCTCCGGCTTCGGCAAGCCATGGGCCTGGCACATCAACTGAAAGGCGTCCGGCACCATCTCCCCCCGCCTCACGGCGCGCCCTCGCGGGCGGCCAAGGGCGGATAGGTTCACCTGGGTTACTCGCATCACAGCAACTCCCAGCGATTCTTGGGCTCATCGTTGACCGTCTCGCGCGGCCTGTTGTCGCGGCCCCATTCGCCGCCCTTTGTGACGGCCTCCGGCTCCTCGATTCCCAGAGCGAACAGCGACGTTCCAGGCTCGTCGAGCAAAGTGAACGTCTTGCACCGCTTGTAGCCCATGATCCGCACGATGTTTCTGCACATCGCGTAGAGCTTGCTGCAAGCGTTCGGCGTGCCGTCCGTAGCAACCCGCGTCACACAGCATGTCCACCCGTCCTGGGCCGTGCGGGATGGCCTGCCGACGATCGCCACGCCGCACGGATCGTCTTGCCCCTCGACGGCCACGGCGACAGCAAACAAGCCGCCCTGAATATCCTTCAGGTGGCGGTGGTGCTTGCGCACGAACCGGCGAGCTGCACGGATCGTCGTCGGAATCGGCACCAGTCGCACCCAACCCACTTCCATCTCTCCTCCGGGGGCGTCAGCCCCCCACTCCCTTCACCGAACCCCAGAGCCCATCAACTCCGGCAACACTGGCGTCGTCACATTCACATCCAACCCGCACACCACCGCATGCCAGCTCTCCGCGACGATGTGCAGGATGTTCGCGTCCCCAGGCACGACGTACACCGTCACCTGGTCCGCCGCTGGCACATGCTCCAGCACATAAGCCACTTGGTTCGCGTCGAAGGCCGTGCCCCAGAATGTCACCGCACGCTTCTCCGGCTCCGACAAAGCCTTGCCGGTCTGCTCGCAGTAGCCGCATCGCTCCTTCTCCACATCGCACAACTCGCAGTCGCACTCGTGCTCGACCCACTTATCCCCGCCGCACTTCGGGCAAACCCCCATGGCGGGATGCTGGCACTCGCCCACCATGGCGCGGAACTCGGCGAATGGCAGCGTGACGCCTGACTTCTTGACGGACATTACCTCCTCCAGATTTTGCCGGTACGTACTGTCCACGGCTGGTCCGTCATCGCGGGTGAACACGGCGTACTTGCCGTTGCTCGCCACTCGCCCGTCAAGGCAGCGGAACGGCTGGCTGGCTTGCAGGGATGACTCATCCCGCGTGA
>Ga0196963_10000282_pt1 | contig 47402 bp, 37 predicted proteins | sample S1_5metaG_FD_148600 | JGI IMG/M metagenome (GOLD analysis project Ga0196963, IMG submission 148600) | Soil microbial communities from Anza Borrego desert, Southern California, United States - S1_5 | ecosystem: Environmental > Terrestrial > Soil > Desert | place: USA: California | collected... | reverse complement strand
TGTATCTTGAATACGAATATCAGGAGCATTTCCAATGAGTGTAAAAGTTGGGTTGGAAGATTTTTGTATTTCGAGCGTATATACCGGTGCTGTCGTTCCAATTCCCACATTCCCTCCCGTTGGTTGCAAAACAACGTAGCTCGTAGTTTTCGTCGCGTTACTTGTACCTTCGATTGTGATGTCGTCATTGGCCGCAGAACCACCGTAAATTGTAGGAACAGTGAGAGATGTAGCAGTAGCTACACCGAGGACAGGAGTCACTAGAGTCGGCGACGTTGCAAACACGAGCGCGCCGCTCCCCGTCTCATCAGAAATTACTCCCGCAAGTTGGGCAGATGTGGTGCTTGCAAATTGTGAGAGTGGATTTGTGGTTAACGCATCACCTCCTCCGTCCGTAGTCCAACTCAAGACTCCATTTCCATCTGTTTTAAGCACCTGGTTTGCGGTACCGTCATCTGTTGGCAGTGTGAGTGTGTATGTTCCGGCTGCCGCGTTTGCGGTGAGGGTGATGGTACCACTCGTTGTTCCTTTTAAGAGAAGAGCTCCTGTCGTACCGCCCGCCACGCCGCTTGTGATTGTTCCGGTAAATGCTGGCGAGCTTTCAAGCACCGCAACTGTTGCATTACTGTCTGGAAACGTAAAGGTGCGCAAACTTGTAGGGCCTGTCACTGCGAAAACTCCGTCTCCAGTTTCGCTCCACGGATGCCCGGGATTAGGTGTGACTGCGCGAACGATTTTAATAATCGAAAAGGAAATAGCCAACAGCAAAAAAACGCTCAAAATTACATTAAATTTGACGAGATATTTTTTCATTATTTGCTATGTGTTCAAAAACCGAAAATACACTTACTAATTATAGCATGTATAGGGAAAAATATAGGGGAAAACTTATTCACTTTACTAGAAGTTTTACTGCGCTTTTGCTTCGATTTGTTCGAGGTAGTTTACCTCTCTCCCAATGCGCGAAGAAATGTCATTTAAGTCCCTCAAAAGTTCCATTTCCTTCATTCTGTCTTCGGGAGATATGATGCCAGTTGCATTTGTTTTTTGCAGTACCGCAAGTTCGGCAGCAATATCCTTCTGCAAGAGTGCGAAATCTAGCCGGACTGATTCTTCTAATTTCCTGATCTCTTCTTGGAATGCGAAATGTTTCTTGCGTCCCAGATATATGTGGAAGAAAATGAAGAGAGCAAGTCCGATCACAGCTGCAAATAAAATGAGTGCAATTATGAGATATATCGTCTCGTAAGTTAACCGACTCGATCCAAACTCGATTGCCGCTTTTTTGACCGCCATATGCACCTTTGCACTTGGCGGACTGTGAATTTCGCCATGTTTACTTTGCGCCCATAATACATATTCACCAGGCGACAAGAATCCATTGTGCCGGTAAAACCAGTCGCCATGCGAATCAGATATAATTGTTTCGCTAAATGTTTCTCCGGTGTTCACGTTTTGGATATACAACGTATTACTTTCGTTGCTTACATCTGTACGGCCCCCAATGTAGAATATTTCTTTGTTCGAAATATCTTTGGAAATAGTGTCGATCAACGGTGGCGCTAGTTCGATACGAGCGGCGTACACTCCTTGCGTAAAGCCACACATGCTACCCAGGAGAAGCAAGATAACTACTGTTTTTGCTCCATATTTTGCCTGATATACTTTGAGTTCCTCCAGCTTCTCGGCGACATCGCTTGGCAATTCTTTATTTTCCTGTGCCTTGTGAATCGCCCGGTGCCAGCGGTACGTGTGATAGGCAAAACCAAGGAGTATAAGGAGGAGTATGGCACCAAAAATCCATATCCAACGCCAGCGTATCAAAAAAGACTCTGTAATTTGGATGCCTTCGCTCGTAAAGAGTCTAAAATACGAGGTACTGATAGTAAGCCGTTCGGTTATTTCTCGGTAGTTACCAGCGTGATCGTACGCGCGAACAATCGAGTCATAGCTTCCTAGTTCAAGCGGCGAGGTAACAAAAGGACTTGTTGCTTCAGTGAAAAAGTTTATCTCACTCTCTTTACCTTCGTCGCCGAGCGAACCCGGCCTTGAAAGTGGCACGATTTTTATCTCATACCGGTCGAGACCCGAACTCGCATCGGTTGTCCGGAACTGAATGACTGGCTGAGTGCTCGAAGTATGCTTTCCCGGCAATATTTCGAGTGGAAAGGCCGCTGGCGGCGTAGTGTCTACCCGAATGGTAAAGTGAGTGGTTCCGCCCCAAATACCTTGACGGAGAGCCTTAACATGAAAATAATGCACACCATCAGCGATACTAGTGTATTCTATTGATTGGTTGGTGCCTTCACCTATATTGTCAGGGATAGTAGTAGGATCATCGCTTAAAATATAACTAAAGTCTTCCACCGCGCCACTATTTTCCCCAAAACGCAAAACCACATTTTTGTTCGAGTACCATACTGCCTGGTCAGGATGTGTTTCCGAGGTTACGACTGGCCCTTTGGGTGGCGGAAGCTTTAATGTGTACACAGCATTTTTAGTTTGATGCAGATCGTCAGTTGCGAGACCGTCATGAAGATACACCGCGGATTCAGTTTGGAACTTGATAACCGCATCGCCGATTGATTTTACTCTGAAAACCACATTTGTTAAAACACCGCGCGAGGTGACAATACCGCGCGGGATCCCGCCTTCGAGTGTAAGTGTGCCAGTCACATTATTAAATCGAGGCGGCGCAGTCCAGACATCAATGATCGAGGTTCCGGTAGAAGGAGAAACAACCTGCAGCTTGTCCGGTGGAAATTTCAAAAATACCTGTACAGCGTTTATTGTCTTTCCTTGGGTGTCGAGGAGGATAGATGCAGTAAACGTATCGCCGGTATTAAAGGTGCCGGTGGGCGGACTGACGGAAAGCGTAGAGGCAAAACCTATCCGTGAAAAAGATAGAAAAAGAAAGAGTATAACAAAGAGAAGAAGAACCCGCTTCATGTCATTCGTTTCTTTTTATTATAAAAGCGAGTAATCGCACGCAAGAGGACTGCGAGCACAACAAGGGCGAGGGCAGAAAGTAATAATTTTTTATATAATTCTGTCGGCACACTAAGAGAAGCAGTTTGCACCAGTCCTGCGTTGCTGATCGCTCGGAGTTCTACGCGCCATGCACCCGACGGATAGACGACAGGGTTTTCGACCGTATACCAAGGAGAATATCGCCACCATTTTTTAAACCGCAATTGAGTTTCTCGAATCCCTGATTCATGGTCAGCCGCATCAAATGCCAAAAGGTACGTATGAGTAATAGGATCTTGTATTCGATTCATTACGACAGATGGCAACGTATCATCCACGATATGCGCTCCTGCAACTGCCGTTTCCCGCGTGTCTGGAACACTTGAACCCTTTTCGACAAGGGCGACCACCGAAGGCAAGCTGCTCGCAAACACTTCTGTCCCCTTGCCGTCAGCTGCATAGATATTATGTTTACTAAAAGAAAGCGTTGCCTCCCCGAGAGTCTCTACTCGGAAAGAAAGACTCGTGATACGCCCTCCTTTGCCTTGAAAAGGCTTGAACATCCCGCCAGTGAGCTGAATCGTACCCGGAGTGCGTACAGCAGGTTTTGACTGCCATATGCTCACTATGGAGCCCGCATCATTTGCACGCAAGAATTTTAATTTATCTGCTGGGTATGTAATCTCTACATCAAGCGCATTCACTGGCTCTTCGGTATCGATCATAACTTCTGTCGTAAACACTGAACCCACAGCTGTGGTTTCCCCGCCCGCAAAATACATATATGTTGATTCTGCGGAGAAAACCGGATTCGGATAAAAAGCAAGAAATGGCGTACACACAAAGAGAGCACATACTATGACGAAACCTAATTGTTTTTTATTTTTTTTCATAATTATATAAAAATAATTACACAGTTACCTAAACGCAGTCCAATAAAAGAACAGCACAGAAACATCCGAGAAATTCAAGACCCCATCCTGATTTAAATCATAAAAACTAAAACCATACCCCGGAAGATCTGTATAGTACAGCAAAATACTCAAATCAATGATATCAACTCTCCCGTCGCCGTTGAAATCAGCTATCCGGAGTATCGCTTTGCGGAGCGCCTCGCCAAGCGGTTTGACGACTCCAGAACTACCGACCCCCGTCGTTGCTCCCGTAGCCGTACCACACACTTTTCGGGTATACGCATTTGCATCTCCAACATGCGCATTGGTTGGGGTGCCGGATATCGATGCAATTGTTGTATCATAACCGCTGCAACTGTTATCCTGGTATGCAATACTTACGTCTCCGGATGAGACCGAGAGGCATGCATCGTTTCCATTATAGGCTGCTGTGGTTTGCGTATTTTCCTCTACATGGGCATTAGTATTGCCCGAGAGCCGAAGTACTACTTCGAAAGTATCCGCACATGAATTCGACAAGCCGTTCACGCCACCACAACATACATATTGGGAATAATTATTCTCTGTAGGAAGTTCGGCGTGAGAGTTCGACGAACTCGTCATCTTAAACACAACTACGTCGGGGCTATTGCATGAGGCCGCGAGAGAGCATTGCAACACCGCATACACTTCTCCTGCATATAAAAAATTTACAAATACAAACAGAAAGAAGATTGTGTGTTTTTTGAACGCTTTCATGTGAGAACATATATAGTATACCAAGGAAAGAGCTTGATTTCGAAGAATTTTGGGGATATGTCGCCTTTACTGTGAACGCAGGACTTCTACAAATTTAAGTGCCTGGATATTGACCGGAGATACGAGAAGCGCTTTCTGAAACGGATCGCGAGGATCTGAAATTATAGTTTCCACTACCCCTACCACATATGGTGTGATGCCCGGCAACACTGCTTGGTCCCCTTTTGCGATAGAAAAATCCCGCGGGAGGATCATTTCGAAGTTATTCCCCCCGCGGCCAACGATATCCATAAAGAGCGTTTGGTCTTCTGGAAGGGTAGAATTTTTAGTGATCACCACTTTAGTTTTTTCATCGCTATTTGAAAATAGAACAACTTTGGAAGTATTCCGATACACTTCTGCGATGCGTCCAATAGGTATAGAACCTTTGGCAAAAACTGTATTGTCGACAGCGAGGCCATGGTCACTTCCTATGTCGAGGACCAAGGTGTCATACGCGCTTTGATTCGGCTTTGCTAAAATTGCAGCAAGGATAAAAGACTCATTAACCTTTCGACCGAGCGTGTCTTTGAGAGTAGTATTTTCGGCAAGGAGCGAATTGTAGTTTGCCATGCGCGCTTCTTGCTCGTGGAGTTGTGATTTTAAATTTTCATTTTCCAAAAAGAGAGATCGCTTGGTCGAAAAAAAAGAACTAGTGCCATGAAACACACCCCCGATCTTGTATCCTGCAACGAGCACCGGCCGAAATACTGTGTGTCCTACATACGAAAAGCCTTTAAAGAGCGGATGCCATACAAACAAAAAAATAACGAGAAGGATTCCCGCTATCGCGAAACTCTTCCATTTTTTTCTTTTCCTCTCACCTTGGCGGTAATTCATCATGATTTCCAATTAATACTTCTTTATAAAATTCTATATCATCCAGTATAACACCAGTTCCGCGCGCAACCGCAGACAGCGGATCTTCTACCACGTATACCGGGATCTTGAGTACTCGCTCGAGGAGCTCGGCGAGCCCAGGGATAAGCGCCCCGCCGCCCGAAAGTGTGATACCGCTATGCATGATGTCTGCCAAAATTTCGGGGGGAATAGTTTCGAGCATGTCCTTCACGCCCTCAACGAGGCCTTTGATCGAAGCGCCAAATGCCTCGCGCACATCAGAATCAGTTACGATCACTGCACGAGGCAATCCCGTCAATAAGTCGCGCCCGTGGACTTGGGTTTCGGTATGTTCTGCGGTAGGAATAGCCGAACCAATAGCGATTTTGACCATTTCTGCTGTACGTTCGCCGATCAGTATTTTAAACTCATCGCGCATGTAGGAAATGATGTCGTTGTTTAGTCTGTCCCCGGCAATTTTTAGATTTTTGGATCGCACGATACCGCCTAAAGAAATAACTGCGATATCTGTCGTACCTCCGCCGATGTCGATAATCATCGAACCAACTGCCTCCTTGATCGGGAGCCGCACGCCGATGGCTGCAGCCATCGGCTCTTCTACCAGGTATACTTCCCGCGCCCCGGCCGAGCGAGCTGCGTCGTATACGGCACGTGTCTCTACGTTTGTAATTCCCGACGGCACGCCCACAACCACCCGCGGGCGCCGTAACTTTTTCGCGATTTTGTCTGCTTTGCCGATGAGATACGAGAGCATTTCCTCGGTTACTTCGAAATCCGAAATGACTCCGTCTACAAGGGGCCGCACTGCCCGGATGTGTCCCGGGGTCCGGCCGAGCATTTCTTTGGCCTTTGCCCCGACCGCCACGATCTGATTCGTCTTCACGTTTACTGCAACCACCGAAGGCTCGTTGATCACGATACCGTGGCCTTTCAGATACACGAGTGTGTTCGAGGTGCCTAAATCAATACCAATATCATTTGAAGTTAACTTGTAGAATTTTTCGAGCATGCGTTTCGATTACTCTCCTTTTACGGCCTTCACGAGCTCAGGAAGTACAACCACCTTTCCCTTTTCTTCTGTGCGTTTTTTAAGCTCAATGCCGCCATCCAAATCTTTCAAACTCCGCGTAGACACCACAGCGCGATACGGTATACCGATTAGGTCTGCATCGGCAAATTTTTCTCCGGCGGACATACCCTTCCGATCGTCGAACAATACTTCGATATTATTTTTTACTAATTCACCGTACACTTTTTCCGCTTCTTTCCACACTACTTCGTCTTCCCCGAGCGCGAGCAAGTGCACCTGAAACGGCGCGATCGATTCCGGCCAGATGATCCCTTTATCGTCGGATAAAGTCTCTACTACCGTGCCCATTACCCGCCCAGGGCCGATACCATAGCTCCCCATAAATGCCGAAATACTTTTTTCGTCCTCAGTCTGGTATTTTAAATCAAGCGCATCAGAAAATCGCGTACCGAGGGTAAAAATATTTCCCACTTCTACTGATTTTGCCTCCTTAAACTCACCTGTGAGGCCTAAATCGCGCTTGACCTCATCGGTAAAAACTTCTTTGTTTATAGCGATATTATTTTCTTCGTTGATATAAATCGTGTCCTCTCCTGCGCCGGTAATAGTCTGGAATTCATGCGAAAATTTCGAGAACATTCCACCGGAGGCAAAGGTGAGGTATGTAAATTGCCCGATGCCAACCCGCTTAAAAATCTTTATATACGCTTCTTTCGCTTTTTCATAAAATTCGAGATGGGATTTTTCGTCAACGTTAAACGAATACAAGTCCTTCATGATAAACTCGCGGGTGCGCATGATGCCGGACTTGGCACGAGTCTCGTTTCGGAATTTTGTTTGAAATTGGTAAATGGCTTGGGGTAAATCCCGATATGAACGGATAAATTCGCGAAGCATTTTTGTGATTGGCGCTTCGTGTGTGACGGCGAGACCAAGCTCTGTTTCGTTTTTGAGTTTTGTTTTAAACCACACGTCAACCTGCGCATCGTCCCATTGGTTGGTCGGTTCCCAAGTAGCTTTTTCCTGGAGTGACCCCAAGAGTATTTCTTGCCCGCCGATTGCATTCATTTCTTCCCGGATAATTTGCATGATTTTATTGAGCACCCGTAGCCCAAGCGGCAAATACGTATATACGCCGGCCATTTCCTTGTGCACAAAGCCTCCCCGAGTCAAAAGATCAGCATTTTTTGAAACTTCATCCGTAGGCGCTTCTTTACGCGTTTTAGTAAAAAGTAAGGACTGTCTCATAAAGCTCATATTAACTTAAATATTATGTTTGGTCAAAAAGAGTAAAGGGGACGTGCAAGCCGAAGCCGCGCCGTCCCCTTGATTTTTTGCCCCACTATTTCGCCGGTGGGGCTTTAGGCTTTGATCGAGGGATAGCGACATACTCGCCTCCCTCGATCATTTCGAGATGATGGACATCCCGTGGAAGGATATCCACGGGTTCGGCCCCCAAGTTAAGGGGCCGAACACCCCTGGCCATTACAACGTAATGGCCGTTTGGAAGGAGCCAACAACGCTCCTTAAAGTTTTTTCCTAAATTATAAATTTTTTTCATTTTTGGCTCCCTTCAGGCCAAAAAAAATTTTAAGAACCCCACCCCTTCTAGGCTGCGCGGCATATTTTTCGCCAGAAACGAAAAACCGCCCTAGAAGGCTGGTGTTTGGGTTTTACTGTATTGGAGTGAAAATTCAAAAATCAGCCTTCTAAGAATAGAGGGCGCAACAACAAGCAAAGCCGATTTGTTTTGAATTTAGATTCACACTAGCATTAAAGCATACTGGGTAAAATTTGCAAGTAGTCCTCTTTTCTGCTATACTTGATCTTATGCAAAAAGCACAAAAAACCTTAGAAAATAACGACGGAATCGTAGAAGAGATGTTCAAAGCAGGCGCTCACTATGGTTATTCCAAAACCCGAAGGCATCCTTCGATCTCTCCGTTTATATACACCACCAAGAACAAGACAGACATTATCGACCTTGAAAAGACCAGTGTCCTCCTCGAGGAAGCCAAAAACTTCGTCAAATCTCTCGGCATGGAAGGTAAAACAATTCTCTTTGTGGGCACCAAACCTGAAGCGAAGGTAAGCGTCAAAGACGCAGCAGAATCCCTCCAGATGCCTTACGTCGTAGAGCGTTGGATCGGCGGAACTATCTCGAACTTTCCTGAGATCAAGAAACGCATCGTAGAACTCGAAACCTACCACAAAGACAGTGCCCGCGGCGAACTCGAAAAATATACCAAGAAAGAACGCGTGGTCCTCGCAAAGAAGATGGAGAAGCTCGCTCGCTACTACACTGGCCTTCTCGGGCTCAAGAAAACCCCAGACGCTCTCTTTGTGGTAGATGCAAGGAGCGAGCACATTGCGGTTACAGAAGCTCGCACCTATGGTGTACCAGTTGTCGCGCTTGTAAATTCTGATTCTGATTTAAAAGGGATTGATTTTCCCTTAGTCGCAAATGACGGGGTTATCCCTTCGATCAGATTCTTTGTGAATGCTATTAAGGATGCCTTCAAAGAAGGCTCGCTCGCCGCGGAAGCGAAAAAGGAAGTGGCGGCATAAATATATATATTAACTAAAACAATAAGGCTTACAAAAAGCTTATAACTAACTATGAGTACACATATAACCACGGAAACCATCAAAGAATTACGAGATAAAACAGGTATCTCGGTCATGCAATGCAAAAAGGCACTCGAAGAAGCAGAGGGCGACATGAACAAGGCCCTCGCAATCCTCAAGAAAACAAGCGCAGATATCGCTATGAAAAAGATGGATCGCGAAGCAAAAGATGGCCGAGTAGCGATCAAGCAGGATGGCAATAAAGGTGTACTCGTAACCCTCCACTCTGAGACTGATTTCGTCGCAAAGAATGAAGACTTTACAAATCTTTTAAATGCTCTCACAAACAAGGCATTTACAGACGGCGTAGAAGCAATGAAAGCGGGTGCCAAGGAAATGATCGACCCAGTGATTCAAAAGACCGGAGAAAATATCGTGCTTGGGGATTCATACGAAGTAACCGGCAACACCTTGAACGGCTATGTACACAACAACAAGTTTGCAGCCCTTGTGAGCCTCGAAGGAGGCACTCCGGAGCTCGCGAAGGACATCGCTATGCATATCGTTGCTATGAAGCCTGAATTCATTACAGAGGCAGATATCAAGGACGAAGAAAAGAAAACTATGATGGAAGTCTTTGAGAAAGAAGTGGCACATGTGAACAAGCCCGAAGATATCAAGAAGAAAATGCTCGAAGGAAAGATGAATACGTACTTCAAAGAAAAGACTTTGCTGAACCAAGTATTTATCAAAAACGAAGCGGCAGATGGCGATCAGACAGTCGGCAAACTCCTCGAGAAACACGGCGCCAAAATTCTGGACGTAAAACGCTCTGCAATCTAAAAACATGTATATGGCAACACTTAGTATCATTACTTTCTTTGGATCCTTACTCGGGCTCGGGGCAATGATCGGGAGAAAGTTTGTAGCTCTCAAGAGGGCAGGCGGGCTACACCTTTTTGAAGGAACGAGATTCGAACTCCCCTACCTCGACGAGATAAAAGGAGGGCTCAAGGATGGCCTCAAAAAGCTCGAACACACAGCCCTCGTATTCCTCGTGCGGATGTATATCCGCGGGAAAAGTTTTGTGCGAAGCAAGTATCGAAATCTCAAAAAGAGCATTCGCCGCAAGTTAAACAAAGAGGATGAAGATGGCAATCCACGAGAAGTATCGAAATTCTTGCAAATGTTGGCACAATATAAAGAACGAGTGGATGAAATGAAGAAACAGATCAAAAAAGAAGAAAAAAATTCGTAAATGTGTTAGTGTGTTACTGTATGCCGGAATAGCTCAGTTGGTAGAGCGCCAATTTTGTAAATTGGATGTCGTGGGTTCGATCCCCTCTTCCGGCTCCAAAATTAAACCTAATTATATTCGGGCTTTTTGCCTTCTACAAGGACCGTATATTTGACCTCGGCATATTTAGGATCTTTGCCTGTTCCCTGGATTATGTCGTGAGTGGCACTCGAAACCAAAGAAAATATATTTTCAAAAGTCGCTTGGCCATCCGAGAGGATTTCCTTGCTGAAATCAAACGTGACTTGGTTTTCATTTAGTTTAACTGAAAGCAGCTTGATGCCTTTTGGCATAGGCTGGCCAGAATTAGCTAATGTCTTTTGAGCTAAGACTTTTTCTACTGCAATTCTCATCTGTGCCTCTGCACTTGACTCTTTTTTACTATCTGTGAATTTAAAAGTAGAAAGAAGATGATCAACTAGGTTTTTATTGTTCCCAGCATAATCACTTACATATACATGATAATAAATTACTTTGTCTTTGGTAAAGATGGCATCCATTGACGTTCCATGCAATCCTCCCTCTTCAATGCACTTGGTCACTGGAATACTGTCGATCGTAATTTTTGATGAAATAAGATTTTTCTGTTGACATTCAATATTTTCACCGTCTGTTGGACCAAGCTGATATACATTAACCCCAAAAAAGAGTGGGTGACCATCCGAACCAGGATTTCCAGTTTTAGGTTTATTTAACTCTATATTATTAACTGTATCCACCCACACATTAACAGAGGGCTTACCACGATAATTTGACTTATCTTCGTCTATCGTCAAATTGGCAGGATATTCAAACTCGAATCCAAATGTATCATTTTTGTATGTCTTCCAATTTGCAGAAGCAGAAGTATTTGACTCCTTAGATTTCTTTGACCATACATATCCCCCAAGAGCAAGCACCAAAACAACTACTCCTATCAATACCACACTCGCAAAACCTTTTTTATTATTTTTCATGCAATAAATTAAAACTAATAATCAATAAATAGCTTACTTCTTTACGGGATCTGAATTCCCCTCTTGCGGCTCTTTGAGCTTGAAAGATTCTTGGATACGTTTTTCGAGCTCCTCGACGCCATGGAAACCAGTGAGCACTTCGTCGTCGATCACGAGGGCTGGGAGCTTGGTGTCCTCGATCTTGTAGATGTGAAGCATCGCTTTGACAGCTGAGAGGTCGGTACTGTAATCAAAGGAGTATACCCGCAGTTCCGGATATTTCTCTCGGAGGCTTGAGAGCACGTATCCTTCGCGTTCGCAATCGCTACAATTCTCTGCGTTTGTATAGAAATATAGAATAAAGGCGGATTTGGTTTTGCAGCGTTCGGATATGCGCTTTGAAAGGAGGTAGTCTTTGATCTGGAGGAGTGCGTAATACTTGCGAAGGTACGATACTTCTTGAGCCGCGCCGAGGTTGCTCTCTCCCCATTCGAGCTTGCTCCCGAGCTCTCCAAGCTCGCGGGAGAATCCCGAATCAGCGATATTTTTGCAGGAAAGCTCTGACAACAGCGAATACTGTGTTTCCGAAGAAAGGATATCGATCGAAATTTTGTCCTGAATCGACTTTATTTCTTCGATGCGCTTATTGCCAAAATAGTTGCTAATATAGCTCGCAGTCAAAAAGAGCACAGCGGTAATAAAAAAAACGATTATATATTTTTTCCAATCTACAGTCGTCATATTATTCCTTATCGCCAATTAGGCTGTTTAGTGACAATGGTATTGTACACGCCTTTCAAGAGCCACAGTGGGGCGAGTACACTAAAAATCGGGAAGAAGTACAGCATCCGGGCAGAAAAATTCCACTTCCCTTCAGACATCCTGCGGCCAAAGAGCATCGAAAAGATAATAAAACAGTAAATGATAACGGAAAGCACTATAATCGGCTGAGTGTTTACAAAAAAGATATCAAAATTTGGCGCTTGTGGCGACAAGCTCCAGCCGACTGTCTTAAACTGCAAAACCTTGCGGGAAATATAATCAAATACATTCAAAATAATCTGTGCCGAGAAAAAGCTGACTGAAAAAACAGTGATGATGCCGGTAGGCAGTGTAAAGAGCGCAAAGTTACCGTACTTCTTGCGCAGGATTACATTTTTGTAATCAAGTGTGTTGTTTAAAAATCCATAGATCCAGCGCAAACGCTGCTTGTAGAGCTTGCGAGCTGTGGCTGGGGTGTTGGTATACACATATGCATCGTTGCAATGCTCGATCTTGTAATGGTTCGCCTGCATTCGGTACGCGATCTCCATGTCCTCTGTATTATATGCATGTCGATACGGGCCCAGGTCGTCGAAAACTTTTTTACGGAAAATGGTTAAAGGTCCAGGAGTCACATTAATCGCACCGAGGAATCCAAGCATTTTCTTGAAATATACTCCCATAAAATATTCCGCTTCTTGGGCTTTTTGAATGATGTTTTTGGGGTTGTAGACAGTCACAGAAGGCGCGACAGCCATAACCTCCGGGTCTCGCTCAAAGTAGCTCATAATGCGAGCGAGGGATTCCGGATGCGCATACGAGTCTGCATCAAGGCAGCCAAAAAAGTCGGTGGTCATATGCTCGACACCAAAGTTAAGAGCAGTATGTTTGCCACCATTTTCTTTGTGGAAAATTTTTATATTACTCTCATGCTCGAACTTTTTGATCACTTCCCAAGTGCCGTCCGTGGACCCATCATCAATCAGAAAGATGTGCAATTTGTCTTTCGGGTAGTTTAAGTTAAGGAGTGATTGCACTGTTTTCTCGATCGTTTTTTCTTCATTCCAACATGGCACTGTTATCGTCACTGCCGGATAAGTACGTAGTTCAGCCTTGCCGTCTCGACGGACAATTTTCTTCCTGTTTTCGAGGTAGGTCACGAAGAAAAATACCTGAATATAGGTCGAGAAAAAGAGAAATATATAAAAAATGATGTTTTCTATTGCGGCCATATTTTACCTAGGTAATTATAGCATTTTTGAGCCAAAAAGTAAACAAAAGGCTTGTTGCTTTGAAAAAGTCTTCTTACCGGGTATACTGGAGATATTACCCATAGAAACATATAGTATGGAACATATCAAAAATCAAAAGCAGATTATAAGCGCTATTGTCGTGGCAGCTTTTATAATCGCTGCCGCTTTACTCCTTAAAGACAGCAAGCCTCCTCGTCAAAATGACGATAACCTTATTATAGACAATACAACTCTGCCAAGTGCCGAAAATAGAGCAGTCGGTATAGATGAACATATCGTCGGCAATCCAAATGCGCAAATTATTATCCTCGAATACTCAGACCTCGAGTGTCCATTCTGCAAAACATTTCATGGAACAATGCACCAGATCGTAGAAAACAGCAATGGCAAAGTTGCTTGGGTCTACCGCCACTACCCTCTCGAATTTCATACCAAAGCGTTTGCGGAGGCAGAAGCAGCAGAGTGCGCATGGGACCAAGGCGGCAACGATGCATTTTGGGAATATGTCGATCGTATATTTGAGATCACCCCTTCGAACAACGGGCTTGATACTGCGAAGCTCTCCGAAACGGCAGAGTATATCGGTCTCGATGTGGGAGCATTTAAAACCTGCCTCGCGAGCGGAAAATTCAAAGCAAAAGTTGATGCAGATATCGATGCAGGAGAAAAAGACGGCGTGAGCGGCACTCCGCATTCTATCATCCTCAAAAACGGCAAAGTCGTCGACACCATCAACGGTGCAGAACCGTATACTGCAGTAGTAAAGAAACTAAACGCAGCGAGTAGATAGATTAAGGCTAGGACTAACAACTAAATCTTGCTCGCTCGTGAGCAAGTGCTCCCCTTGCTCAGTTGTTAGTCGAAGTAGTTTTTAAGTCGGGCGATCTTTTCGTTCTGGCGGAGTTTGTCGTGGACTTTGGCTTCGATCTGACGGATACGCTCGCGGGTTACGCCGAACTCTTCTCCTACCCGTTCGAGAGTATGCTGGATACCATCCACGAGGCCATAGCGCATTTCGAGGATCTTGCGTTCTTTGACATTGAGTTCATTTAATACTTCCCGAATCTGGTCGGACAAGATACGCCTGGAGGATTCTTGGTCTGGGCGCAAGATTTTATCATCGGGAATAAAGTTCTCGAGAGTTGATTTGTCGTCGTCGTCCCCTACCGGCTGCTCGAGAGAAACTGTTTCCTGGCTGATATTTTCGATCACGTGGATTTTCTCGATCGGTACTCCCATCTCGGTTGCGATTTCCTCCGCGAGTGGCTCGCGCCCGAGGTCCTGACTCAAACGGCGGTAAATTTGCTTGTATTTGGAAATCGTCTCCACCATGTGGACTGGTATGCGGATCGTGCGGCTCTTGTCAACAAGGGCGCGAGTGATCGATTGGCGAATCCACCAGGTCGCATAGGTAGAGAATTTGTATCCTTTGGTCCAATCGAATTTCTCTACGGCCTTAAAGAGGCCAAGGTTCCCTTCCTGAATAAGGTCGAGGAGATTTAAGTTTGCGCTCCGACCAACGTACTTTTTGGCGATCGATACCACGAGTCGAAGGTTTGCCCGAGCCAAAAGATTCTTGGCTTCGGTGTCGCCATGCTCGATGCGCTTTGCAAGCTCTTTTTCTTCGTGAGCGTGAATGAGCGGATACTGGCCGATTTCTTTCAAATACATCTGGATCGAGTCATGCATGGCGCTTTTCGAGAGATCCTTGTCGCCATTATCAATATCGAGATCGAGCAAGTTCCCCCCTTCGAGTACGTCGATCGATGCCTGAGAAAACTTTTCGTATAACTCATCGAGGAAGAGAATATTGTTCTCGATGTCTGGAAAAACCTTCAAAATCTCGTCATAGGTTATGAACCCACGTTTCTTGCCTTTCTCGATGAGTTGGTCTGAGAGGCGCTTTAACTCCTCGGCTTTCTTTTCTGCTCGAGAAAGTGGCTTTGCTTTTGGCACTGCTTTTTTACTAGTCGCTTTTCCCGACGCTCTCGGTCGAGATCCCGGCCCCTTCGGGCGTCGGGATTTACTAGACTTAAGCTTTACTTTCTTGACTTTCTTGACCTTTACTTTTTTAGCTTTTGCTTTTTTCTTTTTCATTCCATTAGTAATTAATTTAATAATTTTTATTTTTTAAAGCGACTATTTTTAAAATTTTCTATCTCATTGGTAATCTCGTTAATGCGTTTTAAAATTTTATCTGCTTTGTCTTTTTCTTTCTTCTCTTCTGCTTCTCGTAGCTTGTGCACCTGTATAAATAATTCCTCTTTCAAGGTTTCCTCGCGTAAATTCCTGAGGAGTTCCTCGATATCCCGTCTCAAGTCTATCTCGCCAACATAAAATACTTCAGCTTCGAAAATTAAGTTGTTCTTCTCTGTATCAGGAACCGCAAAGAGATCGCTTTTGTTTACGTCCAATATATCTGTGATATCCTTCACAAGTTCGTCAATAGTAATAGTTTTTTCTTTAAGAGTTTTCTGCCAGAAAATAATACCAAGGAGTTTCCGTAAGATATACTCTTTGCGACCAAGGGTACTCTTTGATGCATCGCTCTTGACAAGCTTTTCTCGTTCGGTGTTTCGTTCACTTCCGAGCTTTTGGAGGTCTTGTTTTAGGGCCTCCTCTTTTATAGACGAAACATCACTTATTTTCTTTATAAAGTGCATCTGTTCAATCGAACTCTGTAGAGCCTGTACATACGGGAGGACAGTGTCCTTGATCGCTCGTCCTGCCCGTCGCATATCACCCTTGGCGTCCTCGATAGCTTTATGAAGCAAAAATTCAATTATATGCTTAGATTCGCGAATCACTTTTTTCCAGGCTTGGGGTCCCTCTTTAGAAATTAAATCTGCAGGATCAATACCTTCCGGCATGGCCGCAACTTTCACATCCATCCCGAGAGCAAGGGCGATCTTCCCTGCTCGGGCTACAGCCTTCTGCCCTGCGCTATCGCCATCAAAAGCAAGTACGATGTTAGGCGAAAGCCTTCGGATAAGTCCTAAATTAGAAACTACATTTTCCCGAGACATCATCGCATCCGACAGAGCCGTGCCCGAAGTCGCAACAGTATTTCGAAAACCCGCCTGATGTGAAAGCACGAGATCCATCTGGCCTTCGACTAAAATAGAAAAATTATTTTTGCGGATTGACTCTTTTGCTTTGTGGAGACCATACAGCACTGCAAATTTATTAAAGATCGGTGTGTCTGGGGAATTTAGATATTTGGCCGACTTACCATCGTCTTCGAATATTCTCCCCGAGAATGCGATGGTGCGGCTACCGGAGTCTGCAATGGGAAACATGATTCGCCCCCGGAAGCGGTCGTAAAATCCTTTCTCTGATTTTTTGGCAAGCCCTGCGCGCTCGATCTCGCGATCCGTAAACTTTTTTTCTTTGAGGTAATGATACAATAAGCGCCACTCATTGGGAGCAAAACCGATATCAAAGTTTTTTATGCTTTCTTCCGTAAGTCCTCTTTCCTTTAGATATTTCAAAACTTTTGCGTTCTCTTTTAAATTATTTTTGAAATATTTTGTCGCTTCTTCCATCACCTTATACAAACGTTCTTTCTCCGACGTACTTGTATCGCTCCCTTTGCCGCCGTATTCGCCAAGCTTTACTCCTGCCTTATCGGCGAGGAGCTTCAGCGCACCTTTGAAATCGAGCCCCTCAAATCGCTCCACAAAAGTAAAGATATCACCCGAAGCGCCACAACCAAAACAATAAAAGCTCCCCCTCGCAGGGGAAACAAAGAACGAGGGAGTTTTCTCGCTGTGAAATGGGCACTTGGCTTTCAGGTTCGCGCCAGCGGGTTCTAATTTCAGATACCCAGAAATTACTTCTTCGATTGAAAGCCTCTCCTTGATTGTGGTTACGGGAGAGTTCATATTGTTCGCAACTAATATCTAATCCGCTTTCTTTCTAAACCCTGTACCGGCAGGAATGAGTCGGCCAATGATCACGTTTTCTTTAAGGCCTCGGAGATTGTCCACGCCGCCCTTGACTGCGTTTTCGATAAGGACACGATTAGTGTTCTGGAATGAAGCCGCAGAAAGCCAACTCTTGGTGCGAAGGGATACTTCGGTTATACCAAGGACTACGATCTCTGCCTTTGCTTCTTTGCCGCCAAGTTCTTTTACTCGGGCATTTTCCTCAAGGAAATTCGTGTATTCCACAATATCGCCCACAGAGAAATTCGTCTCCCCTGCATCCTTAATCTTGCGGCGGGAAAACATTTGGCGCACAATGATTTCCGTATGCTTGCGGGAAATCGATGCATTTTGCATTTCGTATACTTTGTTAATTTCACGGATGATATATTTTTCGACAAGTTCCTTGCCGCCATACTTGAAGATTTCAGTAATATCCGCCGAGCCATCCGTAATAACCTGACCTTTGGTAACTCTGTCGCCAGTCTTTACGATCGGCATACGGTGAAAACTCACCAGGTATTCTATTTCCTTCTTGCCTTCGACGGCCTCATCAGAGAGCACTTTGATGATTTTTTCTTTCGTTTCAGTTGTTTTGATCTCTATTACTTCACCGTCAGTTTGTGAGATAACTGCTGGGTTTTTGGGAAGTCGGCGCTCAAAAACTTCTTCGATACGTGGAAGACCAGTCGTAATGTCGGTACCTGCGACACCACCCGCATGGAAAGTACGAAGGGTGAGCTGCGTACCCGGTTCGCCGATCGCCTGTGCGGCGATAATACCTACTGCTTCACCGAGCCTTACCAAGTGATTGCGGCCGAGATCTAGTCCGTAACACATGACGCAGAGACCATGCGCAGTTTTACAGGTAAGCGGTGAGCGAACAAAGACTTCGGTTACACCTGCCTTTTCGATATTGATTGCTTCTTCTTTCGTAATCAAAAATCCTTTTTTGTAGATAACGTTTCCTTTATCATCAACGAGATCGCCGGCGAGGATGCGTCCGCGGATATTTTTTGCAAGCGAAATTTCAATACCGGAGATATTTTCTTTGGTAACGATCTTACCTTCTTTGGTGCCACAATCCTCTTCAGTAACAACCACATCCTGAGCAACATCCACAAGACGCCGGGTGAGGTACCCGGATTTTGCCGTATTGAGGGCTGTGTCGGAAGCACCTTTTCGGGCACCGTGAGTCGTCACGAAGTATTCTACCGGAGAGAGACCTTCATGATAAGAAGCAGTGATCGGGAATTCCAAAATTTTACCCTGGTTGTTTTGAATAAGACCTTTCATACCGATCATCTGGATGAGAGATGTCATGGTACCTCGAGCCTTTGAGGTAAAGAGGTCGTAGGTTGAACTATTTTTGTCGAGAGTGCTTGGCAATACTTTTTCGAGGCTATTCTTTGCATTCGTCCAGATTTCCAAGATCTTCTGATACTTTTCGTCGTTCGAAAGCAACCCATCGCGCCACTGAGAGACGATTTCATCTTCGAGCTTGCGAGCGCCTTCAATGATCTTCGGTTTTTCACCCGAAACTTTTACGTTATCAATACCCCATGTTGTTCCGGATACAGTCGCATATTTGAAACCGAACGCCTTGATCTTGTCGAGAATGCGAGGTGTATCGTCCACACCATAGTGCATGATGAGTTCATCCAAGAGTCCCGAAAGTCGGTCTTGTGTCATCTCGTCATTTACATACGAGAAATCATTTGGGAGGATTGTATTAAAGAGCAGCCGGCCAACAGAGGTTTCAAATACACCGCCTTCGAATTTTTTGTATTTTGGCGTATCGGTTGCCAGCACTTTGATCTTTGCACGAAGAGACACAATGCCGTAATCGTACGCAGAAATCGCCGTGTTTGGGCTCGAGAAATATTTTCCTTCGCCTGGCTCGCCATCTACGGATTTAGTCATCCAGTACGAACCGAGCACCATATCCATGCGAGGGTTTACGATCGGCTCGCCGTTCTGCGGCTTCAGGAGATTTTTGTTTGAAGCCATGAGATCCTTCGCTTCTCTCTGCGCTTCGTCGAGAAGCGGCACGTACACCGCCATCTGGTCACCGTCGAAGTCAGCGTTAAACGCCTGACAAACGAGCGGATGGATCTGGATTGCGTTACCTTCGATCAAAGTTGGGCGAAAAGCTTGGATACCGAGACGGTGAAGGGTCGGTGCGCGGTTTAGGAGCACATACTTGCCTTCGATCACTTCTTCGAGCATCGCCCAGACTACTGCTTCACGTTCCTCGATCAGTTTGTTGGCACCGCGGATATTAAAGGCGAGCTCGGCCTGTAAAATTTTCGAAATAACGAACGGTCGGAAGAGTTCGAGTGCCATGTGTTTTGGCAAACCACATTGATCGAGCTTGAGTTCCGGGCCGACCACGATAACCGAACGGCCAGAATAGTCTACGCGTTTACCAAGGAGGTTCTGGCGGAAAAGGCCTTGTTTGGATTTCAAGTTATCCGAAAGAGATTTGAGTGGCCGCTTTTGAGACTGACTCATAGCCGCCGAATCATTTTGCTTGGCGATCGAGTTATCAATAAGGGCATCCACTGCCTCCTGGATAATTCTTTTTTCGTTGCGCAAAATTACATCAGGCGCATTGATCTCCTTCAATTTCTTCAAACGATTATTTCGGTTGATTACCCGGCGATACAGGTCGTTTAGGTCACTCGTCGCATGTCGCCCGCCATCGAGCGCTACCATCGGTCGAAGCACCGGAGGAATAACTGGAATCACGGTTAGGAACATCCACTCTGGGCGAATGTTTGCATAGATCATCGCCCGGATAAGCGAAAGGCGCTTCTGTAATTTTTCTTTCTCGATAATACTTGCCTTCTCGAGCATACCTTCGGTATGGGCCTTAAGCTTGTTGAGGTCGAGGTTTTTAAAGATCGAATAAATCGCTTCTGCGCCGATGTTTGCTTCAAAACAGGTGCCGTATTTGAGCGAGTAGTGATGGAAAGAAATCTCGTTCAAAACTTTACCTTCGTAAATTTCGGCGATTTCTTTCTTGGTTACGGAGAGCAGGTTTCGCAATTTTTCGCGTGTCTCGTCGTCGGCTGCATTTTTGAGCTTTGATTTGTATTCGCGATCGAGATTAAGAATGATTCCCTTCTTTTCTTCTTCGTGTACTTTGACGATGATATATCCTGCAAAATAAATCACTTTTTCAAGGTCAGAGACAGAGATATTGAGGAGGATGCTCATGCGTGACGGCACGCCGCGGAGGAACCAGATGTGAGACACAGGAGTTGCGAGCTCGATGTGGCCCATGCGTTCACGGCGAACGATAGATCGAGTTACTTCCACGCCACATTTTTCACAGATGATGTCCTTGTAGCGAATGCGTCGGTATTTTCCGCAGTAACATTCGTAGTCTTTTTCCGGACCGAAAATTTTCTCGTCGAAAAGGCCACCGCGTTCAGAGCGGCCAGTGCGGTAGTTGATAGTTTCTGGCTTTGTGACTTCCCCAAAAGACCATTCGAGGATGTCTTCGGGGGACGCGAGCTTGAGCGAGATCGAATCAAATTCAGTTGTGTTTAGTGTTTTCATATGTTTGTATGTGTAGATTTTTAATTACGAATTTGATTCACGGCTCTGCCTCAAGTCGACATCAAGGGCAAGTCCTCGGAGATAATTGAGAAGTACATTAAAGGATGCCGGCGCGTTTGGCGGTTTGATCGTTTCATTTTTAATGATGGAATCAAAGGTTGCCGATCGGCCAGCGATATCGTCAGATTTGATAGTAAGCATTTCGCGAAGTGTATACGCGGCACCGTAGCCTTCGAGCGCCCATACTTCCATTTCTCCAAATCTCTGGCCTCCGCCTTGCGCTTTACCGCCAAGTGGCTGCTGAGTGATGAGAGAGTATGGTCCGATCGAACGCATGTGGATCTTGTCTTCCACCATGTGGTGCAATTTGAGCATGTACATATAACCCACAGCCACGTCTTGTTCAAATGGCTCCCCGGTGCGACCGTCGTAGAGTTTGATACGGCCATTTTCCGGGAGCCCTGCCTTTACGAGCTCACTTCCGATTTCTTCATGCGTCGCACCCAAAAATGGCGGTACAATCGCTTGGTAGCCGAGAGTATTCGCTGCCATGCCGAGGTGCATTTCCAAAATCTGCCCCAGGTTCATACGAGACGGCACACCGAGCGGCGAGAGAATGATGTCTACCTGACGACCATCGGCTGCGTATGGCATATCTTCTTCCGGCAAAATGCGAGAAATAACTCCTTTGTTACCATGACGGCCGGAAAGTTTGTCGCCGGGAGATATATTTCGAACTTGAGCAACTTCGATAACGATTTTCTTGATGATGCCTGCCTCGAGAGTGTGTCCGAGATCGCGAGAAAAAATCTTGACTCCGATAATGCGGCCGCGTTTACCATGCTCCATGCGTAGTGATGTGTCTTTTACATCACGAGCTTTTTCTGCAAAGATACTTCGGAGCAAGCGCTCTTCTGGTGTAAGCTCTGTCTCGCCTTTTGGTGTAATCTTACCTACCAAAATATCATTCTCTCGAACTTCTGCGCCGATGCGAACGATACCGTCTTCGTCGAGGTCCTTGAGCTTGAGTTCACCGATATTTGGAATATCGCGAGTAGTTATTTCGGCTCCTAGCTTTGTATCGCGAACAACACAGGTAAATTCTTCCACATACACTGAAGTAAATTTACTTTTCTTAACGAGTCGCTCTGAAACGATAATCGCGTCTTCGTATGTAGAACCAGACCAAGACAGAAACGCTACAAAGATGTTCTGACCGAGGGACACTTGTCCGCCGACTGTACTCGATGTATCGGCGAGGACATCGCCTTTCTTTACCTTATCTCCGACGTTCACCGCGGGTCGTTGATGAAAGACTGAGAAGTTGTTATTTCGCATGAAGTTTACAAGTTCATACGTTTTTTCTTTACTCTTCTCTCCTTTAGTTTCCTTGCCTTCAATTACTATTTTCTTCGCATCAACATATTTCACAACTCCATCCTCCCCCGCGATAACAAGCCGACCACTGTCTCGAGAAACCATTTCTTCGATACCAGTCGCGACGAGCGGGGCTTCGGGGAGCACGCATGGCACTGCTTGTTTCTGCATGTTCGATCCCATGAGTGCGCGGTTTGCGTCGTTGTGTTCGAGGAATGGGATAAGCGAAGTACCGATGGAGAAACCTTGGTTCGTAGCAACGTCTATAAAATCAACTTCATTTTTTGAAATTGTACCTGGCTCAGTTTTGATGCGTGCTTCTACTTTCTCTGCTGTAATATTTCCATTTTCATCATATGGAATACCAGCATGCGCGATGACGTACTGCTCTTCTTGGATTGCATTTAAGTACACCATCTCGCCAGTGATCTTGCCGTTTTTAACTTTGATGTATGGAGTTTCGATAATGCCGAAATCATTGATTCGCGCGTATGTAGACATGTGAAGCACGAGACCGATGTTTGGACCTTCTGGAGTATGGATCGGGCAGACACGGCCGTAGTGCGAAGGGTGCACGTCGCGAACTTCAAGCCCCGCTCGTTCACGGGTGAGGCCTCCGGGGCCGAGGGCGGAGAGCTGGCGAATATGTTCGAGCTCAGCGAGGACATTCTCCTGGTTCATAAACTGAGAAAGCTGGTTCGTAGTGAAAAATTCTTTGATACGAGCTTGGAGCGGCCGCTGGTTGATGATATGAATCGGCATCGCAGTGTCGACATCGATGATCGACATGCGGTCCTGAATATTGCGCTTGATCTGCATCATGCCGGTACGGATCTTTTGCTGTAGGATTTCACCCACAAATCGCACCCGGCGCTGACCCAAATGGTCAATGTCATCCGCGTGAGCATTGGGAGTATTATTAAGAGTGATGATGTGTGCGATAACCGTTGCGAGGTCAACTTTATCAATGGTTCGGCGAGCAAGCTCCTTTTCATCCATCGGCTTATTAAAACGCTGATTGAATCGGAAGCGGCCAACCGAAGAAAGATCATAGCGGTCTTTGGTAAAGAGCGAATCGATAAATTCTTTGGCGTTCTCTGGGGTCGCCATGTCGCCATCGCGGAGACGCTTATAAATCTCGATATATGCATCGTTCAAAGTCTTTGCCGTGTCCTTCTGCAAGCATGCTTTTGCTGCAGCCTCGATGGCAGAGTTATTTGACGCAGCCTTGAGAGCTCCTAAAATAGCTTCATTTGTCTCATACCCAAGCACGCGGAGAAGCGCCGTAGCTGGAAATTTTCGCTTTTTGTCGATACGTACGTAAATACCCCCATCCGCCTCGGATTCGATTTCGATCCAGACGCCTCGGGCAGGGATAACCTTTGCGCCGAAATACGTATTTCCTTTCATTTCACTTTCGGTAAAAAATACTCCGAAAGAGCGTGCGAGTTGCGGCACGATGACTCGTTCCACACCGTTTATGATAAATGTTCCGTGCGGTGTCATGAGCGGCAGATCAGACATAAAGATCTCTTGCTCTTTTACCGTTCCTAAAATTTTGTTAGTAAGTTTTACCCGGGCTTTGAGTTGACCTTGGTAGGAGAGTTTATTGATCTTGGCGTAGCTTTCGTCATACTTGCAGTCAGCAAGTGAAAAGGAAACAAACTCAAGTTCGAATTTCTTGAGTGAGTAGTCGTTGATGGGAGAGAATTCTTTGAACACTTCCCCAATGCCACCTTCGACCAACCATGCAAAACTTTTGACCTGCGCCTCGATCAAATTCGGGAATTCGACGAGCGGCTTTTTATAACGAGAAAAAAACTTCTTCGGAAGCTTGGCTTCTGTTTGCATAGAAACTATAGAGATTGATTAAGCAGACCTAATAATTTTGCCTACATTTAGGCTAGATTCAAGCCATAACTCAATCAATGAATCGTCTGTACAGTATACTTTTTTTCTTGGCTTTGTCAACCCGGTAGTGAGACCGCCCTAGCGGATCTACTGCCGGGTCAAACTCCTTTATCTAATTAGCGAGGGACGCATTCATAGCCTTCTTTGTTCCCGGCCCCACTACTCCATCAGCGACAAGCCCATGTTGTATCTGCCAGAGTTTGACGCTAGCTTCGGTGCGAGGGCCAAAATTGCCTTCGGTTGGAAGGTCAAGACCCAAACTTGCGTTTAAGAATTTCTGAAGCTCTGAAACAGCCGATCCGGTGCTGCCTAGTTTTAGAGTTGAGGAGCCGAAGTCATAGCTCGAAGAAAGAGAGGCGCCCAATACCACTCCTTCACATCCTGATCCGTCACTCTTGGTAGTAACGCAAAGCTTGTCGATCTTGGTACCCGCATCACGGACTGCAAAAGTAATAGTATTAGTGCCAGCTCGGAGTTCGTATGCCTTTGGATAGATAGCGCCAGGACCCAAACAGCCGTTGTTTGTAGCTGCACGAGCATTGATACATCCCCTACCGCCTACTCGCCTCCATTTCCAAACTTCCGCATAAGGCCATACTTGTTCTGGTTCCATAGTATCCCAAATATCTTCTGGTGTGCCGTTGTCCGCGAGTACAAAGAAAGAATCCTGGGTCCAGGTAGGAGAAAGGACGTGGCCGACGAGATAGTAGAAACCAGCCTTCGGTACGGAAACAGTAAATACCGCAGACCCGTCCGCTCCAGTTGAGGTGGGGCTATAAACTTGAGATGAACCCACTTGTGTTGAACCGGATGATACAGTTACCTCAACCGACCAATCGGCATTTGTGTTACCAGGATTAATAGGTCCAACGACAATGCCCAATTTTTTAGAGGAACTATTCGGCAGAGACCAATTAGCACCAACTCCTAGGTCGCCCGTGCTTGCCACGAGCCTGTAATTATCATTTGAATCATAAATCTTGAAATTCACTTTATATGGAATTTGATTCCTTGTAGGAGTCCCGTCGGCGTATATTATGAGACCGTTATTTAACTGGAGTGTATCCCAGTGATTCATTTTAAATTTACCCTCGCCCGAGAGAGTTGGTTTAACATGCACTGATGTACAGAACTCATTATTTGATTCATTACTTTCAGAAATTTTCCCTCCTACGTCTGCCTTTGCGCATACTTGATTTGGCCCAGGTAGACTCAAGCCAAAAGTAGCATATGGGAGATTACTTTGCTGTGCATTTAAGGATGAAACTTCAGCGGGCGAACCTCCTATACTCACAGTAAATGGTGTAGTAATATTTTTGGAACTTACATTCTTGACTGTAGCATAATATTGTATGGTCTTATTTCCCACCTGTGAAGTTGGAGATATTTCTGTAATTTGGAGATCCGGTAGGGTTTGAGTTGTTGGAGCACTGATATCAAAGTTAGAGGATTTCGCACTTATAGTACTACCTGTCTCCGTAACTCGAAAATTAAATCCGGAACCGATAGCTACGTTGGCGGGAACATTCCAAGTAGTCTTGCAGTCATAGCCAATAGGATTCGTTGAGATTTTTGTACAGATAGATGGATTAATCGATGTTACTGCAACAATGTTGAATATAAACTGGTCATTTTTATATAAGTTGAAGTTGAAACCTTTCGGCTCAAAACCACTCGTGACCCACTGTAACAGAACTGCCTTTCCAGGAGTCACTGGCTTTTGTGAATCTGGAGGAGGAAACACATAAATTTCTCGTGAAGTTGCTGGCTTTACAAAAACTTTTTGCTCTGCGCTAGATGCAGAATAAATTCCATCAGCACCCTTGCCGTAGAGTGAGTAGTACAGTGTCACTCCGTTTGGATACTGTTTAAATACATCAGCAAGTTTGAGGTCTGTATACGCCGAGAAATCATCCCAGTTGCCTCTCGTGGTCTCCGTGCCCTTACTTAAGTTACCGATATCTTTACAAACCACTGGAGCTCCCGATCCGCCTCCGGCCAACTCACCAACGTAACGACATATGTGTAGAGACGGAACACTTGGATCTAGAACGTAACCAACTTTGACAAGATTGATCACATTGCCATTTGCCTGCGTAGGCAACCACTGGAGTGTGACCGATTTAGGAACTGGTAAATTTGGGTTTGGGTTTTGCGGAGAGGTAATAGTAAATGGTGCATTACTGGAATCACAATTAGTAACATCACCAGAGGTCGGGTTGAATTTACAAACTCTTATCAAATAAAGACCATTTGGGATAATATTATTTTCATATATATAATCTTCCCTGAGGCGCACACCAACCTGCCAATCATAGGAAGAGCCAGTTACCGCATCAGCAACGCGAGCCTTTAGGCTTTCAGATGTGGTTTGATTATACGAATCTATATAAATATTATAAAGTTGAGAACTAGTTACTCCATCAGTTTTCCATTTAATCTTTTGATTTGTTCCCTTAGTCCAACTCTCTCCCCCATTTGGTGTAAGTAGCGTGATAGAGGGTTGAGCTTGGTTACTATTAACTGTAATTGGGTCTTCAAACAAAGTAGTAAAACCATTAGAATTGACTGGACCAGAGCCATATCCAAAACCAACAACGCCTGCCTGGAACGAACCACTACCAGACGAGGCAATATCTCCTTTGATTGTTAAAGTTTGGACTGAATGATCACGCAAGGTTTCCGAAGGATAAATAAAGCCAGTTATCCACCCTGGCAAATCAGTATTAGTGAGGGATGAAAGTGAACCAATTAACTTTTCATTAGCACCAGTAGAATCAGACAAATAAACCTTTATATTTTTCACTAAATTTTTAGAACTCTGTGGCTTTAGGGCAATTGATACGCCACTCAAAGGCACTTCACCACCGTCAACATTTATTTCAAATCTCGCCAATTCGACATTAGTTTGTCCATTCGAAACTGTATTTCTCCAATTAGCACTTCTCTTCAGGTGAATGTCAAAGGAAGGCGTGGTGCCCGTTGGGCTCGTAATATTAAAACTATTAGAGTATCCTATAAAGTTCGTTGAAGTCTCGATCACTTGAACTTTGTAAGATGTTTTTACGTATGTATCGGGAATATATATAGTAAGTGAACAGTTGTAAGTACTACCAGATTTAGTACATATTGCACTTCTCGAGTACGTGTTGATGTTGTATGAAAGACTATCCAGAGAGAACAATGCTACCCGAAAGGAAGTAGGAGGCGGGGTATCAGCGTGCGCAAATTTGAAACTAAGGCTTTCCCCCGATTTAACGACAGCAGTAGGTTGCTGAATAAAACTAAATACACCAGGAGCAAAACATCGCTTGCCGGTCGTTGTATCAAAGTTTTCACCTTGTTGACAGTTAGCTGCGTCTACAGAGTGAGGATTGAATAATATAGAAAAACCTACTAATAAAATAGAAAACGAAAATAGCACGTATTTTCTCATATAGACATATGATACTACATATGTGTCAAGACTTACAGAACGTCTGTGGAAAACCTAATTTTTCTTCCCTTTCGTAGGCAGTATTATATTTTTTCAGCATATGCTGAAATTTTATAATTAAATATCACAAACTAAAATACTCTTGTAGTATTACATCCCTTGAGAGATAGTCTATAGTTAATATGTCTACATACCTTCCTATCCCGTAAAAATCGGATATATACAATATCTCGTCTTCACACGGATACGGATATATCCAAGCTGATTTTTGAAATTGGTAAAAACCTAAATCTTTTAGATGATAGCGCAACGCTTCTCTCCCCTTTTTAAATCTAATTGGAATATCAAACATCACAAGTCTCCATTTTTTGTCCCACTTTTTTGGTTTTTTAATTTTCATTAGTTCAATATCAAAGGCTTTTAGCTTGATCTCTCCTTTTTTGGTAATTCTTACAAGTGTTTTTCCATTTTTATCGCATACATATTCGATCAATCTCTGGCGTTTGAGACTTTGCATTGCACTGATTATCTGCGCTTTGGAATAATGCTGTGTTCCTTTAAATATTCTTACAATTTGAACCGCATTGCCTAAGGCCGCCGCCGCAAATACAAGAAATGGTATCGAGATAACAGCAAGAACACATAGTAAGACACTGGATATTTTGGCTTCTGCAGTATCTTCGTCCAAGAAATTTCTTAATCTTTCTTTGTAATTTTCTCTTTTCATATTATATTATTCTGGCATATGCTATATTTCTATAATATGATAGCTAGCTGTCTTTTTTCCAATTCTCTATCTTTTTATGATGCCCTGAAAGCAATACTTTTGGCACTTTATAGTTTCTGCCCTTGTATTTGAGAACTTCGGGGCGAGTGTAGACTTCGCTTGAGGACACACGCTCTTCTTCGAGGGATTCGTATGTTCCAAGCACACCCGGGACCTGGCGAGAGATGCAATCGATCAGAATCATAGCTGGTAGCTCGCCGCCGGTGAGCACGTAATCCCCGACTGAAATTTCTTCAGCCTTCAAAATTTTCCGCACCCGCGCATCGATGCCTTCGTAGCGGCCGGAGATGAGCACAATGTCAGTAAATTTCTTAGAAACTAACTTTTTCGCATACTCGGTTGTAAATTTTTTGCCTGATGGAGAAAAAAGAATTATTTTAGTTTTTTTCTTGTCTTTTAATTTTATTTTAGAAAATGCCTTTAAGAATAGCTCTGGTCGGAGCACCATCCCCGGCCCCCCGCCATACGGCCGCGCATCAACGCGCTTTTTTGGCTCGCAAAAATCTTTGGGATTATAAAATTTAATCTCGATTTTTTTATCCTTAATCGCCCGGCCGATAATAGACTCCTTGAGATATGAGTCGAACATCTCCGGAAAAATTGTAATAATATGAAATCTCATGCCATATCGAAAACCCCGCTTACAGCGGGGTTTTGTTTTCTAGTTTAAATTCCTTTTAGGTCTTCCATTGCCTGGTCGACGGTTTTGAAGGAAGTCTGCGCTGTGGTTGGACCGCCTCGGGAATAATCCCCTTCATGTCTCATGCCTCCTCGATCTCCACCCATGCTGCCACCTTCTGGTTCATTGATCTTTAGATTCACACGAGCATTGTTCTTCATGCCGATGATGCGAAGGAGGGTTCGGATTGCCTTTGCGGTGTTACCCATGCGGCCGATAATCTTGCCCATATCGCTCGGATTCACGGTAAGCGTAATAAGTACACCCATTTCATCTACCGTACGCTCGATCTTGACATCGTTCGGATTGTCGACGAGAGCTTTAACGACGTACTCCAAAAACACTTTATCTGATTCTTCTGCCATATGTATATTAAATTTTTTAATTGCTAACTTGTAATTACAGTATTGCGACTAATACTGGCTACAGAATAGTATACCCCAGTAGTGAAATTTTTTCAAAATTTACTACGGGGCAGGCAAAATTACTTTGTAGCTTTCAATTCTTTGCGCTTCTGCGTAGGTTTCTTCTTTGGAAGAACGTTTATCTTCTTGCCATCGATGACTTTATCATGCACGAGAAAGTTGTGCATAGTGTCGGAGCACTGTGCCCCCTTACTCATCCAGTATTGGATGCGTTCGGTCTTCAAAGTCCGGTGCCCAAGCTTAGGATTGTAAGTACCTAAAATCTCGAGGAATTTACCGCTCTTGGTACTATTCTTAGAATCAGTCAAAACCGCCCGGAAAGCCGGGTCGTTCTTGCGTCCAATACGCTGTAATCTGATTTTTAACATGAGTATAATTTTAGCATAAATTCTAAAAAATGCAAATAAGTGATTCTGGGTTTCGTATGTTATATTAAAAGGGTGAAAAAGCGAAAAATCCATAAAAATCCAAAGAGCCAAAAGCATAAGCGTCCACATACTGTAGAAGGTATTATCTCTATCTCCTCCAAGGGTACCGGCTATGTGAAGGTGGAGGGGCGCAAAGAGGAAGACATCGAGATAGACTTTGCGCATCTGCGCACTGCCCTCCATCGAGACGTAGTAGAAGTCATACCGAGGGCCAAAGTTCGAGGCCGCATGACTGGCGAAGTCAAACGCATTATCGCCCGAGCTAAAACTGGATTTGTAGGGGTGCTTGAAAAGTCACCGGAAAATGGGAGCATATTCTTTTTCAAGCCAGACGATACCCGAATGTATACGGATATTATAGTTCCTTACAAGCATTCGATGGCCGCAAAGGCAGGACAGAAAGTATTTGTGGAAATCAGTGAATGGAATGACCCCAAGAAAGTCCCCATTGGAAAAGTAGTAAAGGTCTTAGGTAAGCCCGGAAACAACAATACCGAAATGCTCGCCATCGCCCTCGAGAAAGGCTTCGAAGGCGAACTTCCAAAACGAGTGCATGAAGAAGCACTTCACATCAAAAAGCGCGGCATCCAGCCCGAAGACTACATCGGACGCAAAGATTTCCGAAAGACGCTCACCTTTACGATCGACCCTGCGGACGCAAAGGACTTTGACGATGCGATTTCGTTTAAGGAAGTCGATAAAGACTTGTACGAGGTCGGCATCCACATTGCGGACGTCTCGCATTATGTGCGAGCTGGAAGCGCCCTCGACCAAGAAGCGCGCGAGCGCGGCACGTCGGTATACTTGGTTGATCGCACGATCCCTATGCTCCCGGAAATACTTTCGAACGATTTATGCAGCCTGGTGCCGCATAAAGACCGCCTCACCATGAGCGCAGTGTTTGTGCTCGACAAGAATGCGAATGTGAAAAGCGAATGGTACGGCCGCACAGTGATACATTCTCAAAAGCGATTTACCTACGAGGAAGCGGAAAAAACGATAAAAGATCCCACTGCCACCCTTCACCGTGAGCTCGCAATCTTAAATAATCTCGCTAAAAAACTAACCAAGGATCGATTCATGAAAGGCGCGGTCTCCCTCGACCAAGAAGAAGTAAAATTCGTCCTCGCTCCGGACGGAACTCCGCTTAAAGTCGTCAAGAAAGAGCGCGGGGATTCGAATAAGCTGATCGAAGAGTTTATGCTTCTCGCGAACAGGAAAGTTGCCGAAGTAATCACTCACAACATAGAGAAAAATAAAATTAAAGGCATGGGTGATGAAGGCACATTCATTTATCGGGTGCATGATTTACCGAGTAAAGAAAAAATGGAAGAGCTCTCGAGCTTCCTCCACGGCCTTGGGTATAGCATACCGATGCGAAATGGGATTATACCGTCATATGAGATAAATAAACTCCTCGAAACTATCGCAAAAGAAGAGCGCGGTCGGGCTATGGAGGACACCGTGCATCGAGCTGTTGTTCGTAGCATGGCGAAGGCTGTGTATTCAACCCGCAATATCGGGCATTACGGTCTCGCTTTTAAATACTACACTCACTTTACTTCGCCCATCCGCCGCTATCCGGATATCGTAGTGCATAGATTGCTGGCAGAATTCCTAGAAGCCAAAGACCATAAAATATCAAGGACTCCCCTCCATATTGAGGCACTTAAAGAATACGAAAAGATCGCTCTCATTTCCTCCGAGCAAGAAAAACGGGCGGCTGATGCAGAGCGAGCTTCAATAAAATACAAACAAGTAGAATACATGTCGAAGCGAATCGGACAGGTATATAACGGGGTCATAAGCGGTGTTACTGAATGGGGGCTGTATGTCGAAGAAATCGAAACGAAATGCGAAGGCCTCGTGCGCGTACGCGATCTGGGCGATGATTTTTATATTTTTAATGAAAAGAAATTAGAGCTTGTCGGAGAACGCACAAAGAAACGATTTCGGCTGGGCGACCGGGTAAAGGTCCGGGTGATGGCAGCAGATTTGGAACGAAAAATGATAGATTACAAAATCGTATAACTATGTACTCAAAGAAACGAAGCAAAACGAAATTAGCCTTTTGGACTCTTCTGTGTGTGATCGTTGGGGTATTGTTGGGAGGAGGCATCATACCTTTCTTTAATAAACTCAGTTTGGTTGTAAAGCCAAGCGGGGCCACGATAGTAAAAGTAGTCAATGCTCCTCTCGAACCACACAAAGAAACAAATGAGCAAAAATATTTCTATATAAATAAAGACCTCGTCGGCGGGCCAAAGGTTTCCGCCAAGGCGTATCTCGTAGGCGACCTCAACACTGGCGAAGTATTGCTTTCTAAAAATCAAGACACCAAGTATCCGATCGCTTCAACTACAAAAGTCATGACCGCCCTCGTAGCCAAAGAGATCGGGAAAGCTGACGATGTAGGACAGATCAGCAGAACCGCCCTACAGACCTACGGTACCAACGGTAAACTCCGGCTTGGAGAAAAAATAAAGACATTCGACCTTGTCTACCCCCTTCTCCTAGAGTCGAGCAATGATGCGGCGGAAGCGATCGCGGAGCATTTTGGCCGAAAGAATTTCATCACAAAGATGAACCAGGAGGCAGAGAGGCTCAAGATGGAGCATACCTCATACGCGGATCCGAGCGGCCTCTCCGAGAAAAACATTTCTACCGTTGCGGATCTCTTTAAACTTTCTGGATATGTCCACCAAAATAAACCAGAACTTTTTAGTATCACAACAAGGCGTAGTTTCTCTAATAAACAACATACATGGTCAAATATAAGCCAATTCTTAGGGGACGACGGATATCTGGGCGGCAAGAGCGGCTATACCGACGAGGCCAAACAAACAGTTATTTCCCTCTTTAATCTTCCCCTCGGGAAAGAAGGCCATCGTCCGATCGCCATCACCCTCCTCCAAAGCCCTGACCGACGCAAGGACGTCGAGACGCTTCTCGCCTATATAAAGAAAAATATATATTACGGCGGTCCACAAGATGCAGTTACGGACTGGGTCAAAGAAAAAGTAGGTGTGCCGGATATCCGCGAGCCAGACTTTGTGACGCTCGCCTTCGTCGGTGACATCATGCTCGACCGCGGAGTTAAAAATTCGGTAATACGAAACTTTGCAAATGATTATTCCGCATTATTTAGTAAATCAAAAGAGTTAAGCAATATTTTGCAAAGATCTGATATCACGTTTGGAAACTTGGAAGGCCCTGTGTCTGATAAAGGTGTAGATCGCAAAAATTTGTATTCCTTCCGCATGGATCCGTCTACCGTACCAGCACTCAAGGGTGCGGGGTTCAAGATCTTCTCCGTTGCGAACAATCATGTCGGCGACTGGGGACGCATCGCCTACACAGATACTCTCGAGCGGCTTAAAGAAAATGAAATCCTCTACACAGGCGGCGGCAATACCCGAACCGAAGCAGAAATGCCGACGATTATCGAAAAGTATGGAATAAAAGTTGGCTTCCTTGCCTTTTCTGATGTCGGACCGGATTGGATGGCGGTAACGGATACCAGCGCAGGGTTACTTCTTGCCAAGAATCCCCGCTTTGATGAGATTGTGAAAAATGCAGCAAGTATGGTAGACTACCTCGTCGTATCATTCCATTTTGGCGATGAATATAAAACAGTGCATAACAGCCGCCAGGAATATCTCGCGCATCGCGCAGTCGATAATGGCGCGAAACTCGTGATCGGACATCATCCGCACGTAGTGGAAGATACCGAAGTATATAAAAATAGTTTCATCGCCTACTCGCTTGGTAATTTTATCTTTGATCAAGCCTTTAGCGTAAACACCATGCAAGGCGCCCTCCTTAATGTCAAACTGTACAAAGACGGCCGACTGGGAATACGCAAAGATACGGTTAAACTAAACAGTGTTTTCCAGCCAGAAACACTTATCAAGGGCAAAGAAGAAATAATAAAATTTGCCGAAGAAAAGAAAGAAGAGAAGAAAAGCGAAAATATAGTTGAAGCAGCCATATAATCTATGCAATCAAAAACTCACTCGAATCGCCTGTGGATGTTTTCTCTTGTGCTCATTGTGGTTCTCGTAGGCCATGGCCTCATACGTAAAGGAGAGCTCGCGCAAGGGAAAGTCCTAGGGACAATACAACATATTGTATATGGAAATACCAGAAGCGAAACACTAGGGGCAAATGGTCTCGTTTCCCTTGGGCTTGAAGCCGGGCATACTGCAAAAACAGTAAAGAAAATTTTTGAGTCTGCCCGAGCTTCATCAAATACGATAAAAATCGGATTCGTGGGCGACATCATGCCAGGTATCAGTACGGAGACGGATTTGTTCTCTCTGGTAACCCCCTACCTCGAAAAGCCAGACCTCATGATCGGGAACTTCGAGGGCGCCATCGCGAGCGAAACACATTCTAAATGTAAATCAGGGAACACGAGATGTTATGCCTTTGGGGGCGATACAAAATTTCTCGAACTTTTGAAGAACGCCTCATTTGATGTACTAAGTGTCGCAAATAATCACTTCAACGATTACGGTGCGGAAGGCCAGCTCATCACAGCACGAGAAATACAAAACGCGGGCATAACTCTCGCTGGTCTCCAAAATAAAATAACCTACGTAGAAAGGAAAAATCTTATGATTGGTATTGTCGGATTCTCTGCATACAAATGGACGACAGATATCAATAATCCAAAGAAAGTAACCGAGCTGGTACAAGAAGCAGAAAAATATTCGGACATCGTGATCGTTCTTTTTCATGGAGGTGCTGAAGGTGCAGCGTATACCCACGTGCCGCATGGGCCGGAATGGTATCTCGGCGAAAATCGCGGCGACTTGAGAGAATTTAGTCGTATTGCTATCGATGCCGGTGCAGACATAGTGGTAGGCTCTGGCCCCCATGTGCTGCGAGGCATGGAGTGGTACAATGGAAAACTCATCGTATACTCCCTCGGAAATTTCGCATTTGCAAACGGAGTGTCGACTGCAGGCCCACTCAAAACTTCTGCAATATTAGAAATAGACCTTGAGAAAGATGGCACTTTTGCCGCTGGTAAGATTACTCCTATCGAAATACATTATTCCGGAAATCCGCTTTATGATAACGCCGAGACAGCTGTCACCCTCATGAACGAACTTTCAGAAAGCGATTTTGGAGAGCAGGGCGTTGTACTCGATGCAGATGGAGAGATAAAATAATTTATTCCGCATTGAACGAGCCCCGGAGGCAACGCCTCCGGGGCTTGAAGATTGAGGAAAATTTATTTCGCAATAGCTACCGCTTCGTCGAATTTGACTGACAGAAGTTTGGAAGCACCGTTTGCGCCGACGGTGACGCCATAGAGCACTCCGGCACGGGACATGGTCTCGCGGTTGTGGGTTACGACAATGAGCTGCGAATGCTTGGAGAGCTTTTCGAGCATGTCGCCGTATTTGCGGGAATTTGCTTCGTCGAGAGCGGCATCGGTTTCGTCGAGCACCAAAAATGGCGGCGGGTTGACTTGGGACATAGCAAAGAGGACTGCGATCGAAGTAAGCGACCTCTCGCCGCCTGAAAGGGCATGCAGTTCTTTTACTTTTTTATGCGGAAGAGAGACATTAATCTCGACTCCTTGTTCAAAAGCTATATCATCGGAATCAGACATATCCATAATCGGCTCCCCGTCTTCATCGAGTTCTGATGCTCGGCGCTTTTTATTTTCAACCACGATCGAGAGCGACGCATGCCCTCCGCCAAACATAAGGGCAAAAAATTCTTGAAATTCTACATTGATTTTTTTCACTCCGTCTTTAAATTCAACATCGATCTTTTCCTTGAGTTCCGCAATAAGCTTATTAAGTGCTTCGATGCTCTTGGTGAGGTCTTCGAGCTCTTTTGCGAGGAATTGATCTCGCTCTTCGACTTCCTTAAATTCGCGCATGAGCTCGGCACCGTTTCCGAGGCCTGAATCCTCGAGCTTTATCTTGATGCGGTCAATCCTCTTCTTGAGCTCCTGTTGTTCTAATTCCGCAAATGTTCCGGTAAATCCTGCATCAGGGTACGCTAGTATCTCTCGCCCCACGAGGGCCACGCCTTCTTTGATTTCATTCTCAAACGCCTCAGTGCGAGATTTCAAATTGCTTTCTTTGATGTGCACAAGTTCCAAAGCTGAAGAGAGCTCTTGCTGTCGCACTTTAAACTGAAACTTCTCCCGTTCGAGATCCCGCAGAGCTTCCATCTCTTGATTGAGTTCGCGCTTGATGAGTTCTATGGTGCGCACAAATTCTTTTTCTTCATGCCCCAGTTGTTCTATCTTCCCGAGGACTTCGCTCTGTGTTCTTTTGAGTTCCGCAAATTCCCGCTCACTCTGTTCCCGAGCTCTCATTTGTTCTTCGCTTACTTCGCTAAACTCTCTCCCACACGTCGGACAGCGACCAGAAGTTTGGGCTCGATGCTCCTTTGCTTCGAGCATACCTTCGATTCGGCCGAGCTTGCGGCTCATTTCGCCTTTGAGATTGCGAACTTCGTTCAATTGTTGTTCAACGATTTTAAGTTCATTGATTTTCTTCTCCCCTTGTTCGCTCGTAGTCTTTTCGGTATGTGAAATTTTGCTTGAGACATGAGCGAGCTCTTCGGTAAGTTCGCGCTTCTCTTTGGAGAGACGCGCTTTTTCTGAGTCGATATATACACTTTCTTTTTTTAAATACTCGAGGTAGAGGCCCGCGAGCTCGGCTTGCATTTCCTTGGCCTTCTCGAATTTCTCTACTTGCTTTCGGAGGAAATTTAAATGCGGCGCATTCTCGCGGCGCTGGATAGCAACTTCTTTCATATTGAGCTCGGTGCGTTCGAGCTTTCGCAAAGAATCTTTTATCTTGTATTGATATATCTTGAGACCCAAGGCGTCTTCTACCATTTCCTTTCGCTCTTTCGGACTCGCATTTAGAATTCGATCCGCTTCGCCTTGGGAAATGATATGGTGGCCCGAAGAACCGATTTTGACCGAGGCAAGCAAGGCATGGATGTCCTTAAGCCGCACATCGGTATTGTTTAGGCGATACACATTGGCCCCATCGGAAAAAACCTGACGGGAAATACTGACTACGTCGTAGTTTAAATCGATATCTTCACCTGCATCATTTGAGACTTTGAAAACTTTGTCTGTATTGTCAAAATAAATACTTACCTGCGCACTTGTCGCTTTGGGTAAACTTTTAGAGCCCTTAAAGATGAGATCTGCGCCGGATTTGCCGCGCATAGACTTCATGGACTGCTCGCCGAGTACATAACGGAAAGCCTCTACAACATTTGATTTTCCGGAACCATTTGGCCCCACGATACAAACTACCGGGCTCTCGAACTCTAAAACACTTTTTTGCGCGAATGATTTAAACCCGTTGAGTTCAAGTGTCTTGAGTCGCATACTCCTTAGTCAAGCCAGTTTTTTAGTTTTAATGCGGCCTCAGCAGCGTGCACTTCTGCTTCCTGCTTGGATTTTCCGGTTCCCTCTGCGATCTTACTCTCACCGAAAAAGATTCCAACCGTAAACTGCTTGCTGTGATCAGGGCCTGTTTCATGGAGCACTTTATAGAGCGGCGTGACTTGGATAAATTCTTGGGCTTTTTCTTGGACTAAACTTTTCGCATCGCGCCATAGCTTTTTGCTGACAATTTCTTCTGTCTTTGGGAGCAAACTCCTGTGAATAAATTGTTCCACCGCCTCATACCCTTGATCGAGATAGAGTGCCCCGATGTAGGCTTCGTAAGTATTGGCGAGGATATACTGCCGCGCCTTGCCGTGGTCTTTCGCTTCTCCCTTAGAGAGGAGTAAAAAGTCATTCATGCCGAGCGCGGCGGCGACCTCAGCGATGATCGTCGCGTTCACAAGCGCTGAGCGGATAGAGGTGAGCTCCCCTTCGGTATAATTTGGATACTTTCGGTACAGAAAGTCAGTAACGACGAGCTCAAGCACCGCATCGCCTAAGAATTCGAGGCGCTCATTGTGCGAAGCGGAGACTTTGGTATTTTCATTGATATACGAACGATGCGTAAACGCCTGCTTGAGCAGGGTTTTATTTTTAAATACTATCTTTGTTTTTTTCTCAAAATCAGAAAACTGGATCATTTATTTTGCACTAATTATCTCAATTGCTTTTTTAATAATCGGAATCATATCATTATACATGCGAAGCTCGGTAATTTGGGAAAGCGGAAACCATCGCGCCGCATCGAGTCCCCCGGATTGCTCGAGCACGAGGTCCTGATACTCGGAGGATGCGAGGAAATACGTAACTCGTTTGAGTGTCTTGCCCTTTTCCGGATGGCTGGCTACGTATTCATTTTGGCCAAGCTTCTCCTCGAGGGTGATATCGAGGCCCATTTCTTTTTTAATCGCTCGCTTTGTTCCCTCCTCGACTGTCTCTCCGGGCTCGATCTTGCCCTTGGAAAGGGTCCAGTAGCCGAAGACATCGTGCACCATGGCAAAAGAAATTTCATTCCCTCGCTTGGCGTAAACGAGCGCCCCGCCCAAATTTTCGACTTGCAGCGTACTTATATCTACCGGTTCGTCCTTTTTTCCGGCTTTGCTCTTTTGGTCTTTGCCGGGCTCACCGATCTCCTTGTACACGGCCCCGAGGACGCCATTTACGAATTTGCTTGAATTTTCGCCGCCAAATGTTTTCGCAAGCTCAATCGCTTCGTTGATCGCTACTTTTGGTGGGACTTGTGTACGGTCGCCAAAGAGGAGCTCATAGAGGCCGATACGCAAAATATTTCGATCAACAATAGAAATCTTATCGATAGGCCAATCAGGTGCAGCCTTCTCAATGATCTCATCAAGCACTCCCTGATTTTTAATGACACCATCGATAAGGGTGATGACAAATTCGTCATCTTCGGCGCCAGGAGCAAATTCTTTGAGGTTGCGCTTTAGCGCTTCATGAATATCGACGCCAGTATCCTTGCCTTCGTTCTTTTTATCTGCAGGTGCACCCTGCCTGCCGGCAGGCAGGAAGTCCCATTCAAAAAGGGTCTGAAGGACTATTGATCTCGAAAGGTGCCGATTTGCCATATTTTAATAGGCTTTAGGCATTAGGCCCTAGGCACTAGCAAACCCAAATGCTAAAGCCTAAAGCCTAGCGCCTAGCTGCCTGATTTTTCTTTTGCCTTTGCCTTTGCCTGTCTCTTTTCTGTCTTTTTTACAAGGTCGAGAACCTTCTTTTCGCGATAAAAACCGCATGATGCGCAAACGGTATGGCGCTTTTTGAGCGCACTGCAACGCTCGCATGAAACGAGCGAGGTAGCCACCAAGGCATGGTGCGAACGCCTGTTTGCCGTATGCGATTTTGTATGTCTCATTCGTACTACCATAATGTTTCTTATCCTAGCACAAAAAGGCTAAAAATGCTACTATAGGGCGTATGGAAAATACTAATGACAAAGAAGTAAGCCGCGACCACAAGAGGCTGGGCCGCGAATTAGAATTGTTTACTTTTAGTGATACTGTCGGCAAAGGTTTGCCGCTTTGGCTCCCGAAGGGGGCAACACTTCGCCGCGAACTCGAGCGTTTTATTGTAGACGAAGAAATCCGTCGCGGATACTTACATGTTCGCACACCAGATATCGCAAAACTTGAACTCTACAAAAAATCCGGTCACTACCCGCACTACAAAGACTCGATGTATGCTCCGATCGTGATCGACGAAGACGAGTTCATGCTTCGCCCGATGACCTGCCCGCATCATTTTGAACTCTATCTCTCAAAACCACACAGTTACCGGGAACTTCCAATGCGCATTGCCGAACTCGCCCAGCTCTACCGCTACGAACAATCCGGTGAACTCATGGGTCTCCAGCGAGTGCGAACGTTTTGCCTCGCAGATGCCCATATTATCTGTGCAAACGAGGAACAAGCTGTCGAAGAAATCGGCAAAGCGCTCGACCTTATCGAGTATGTCACCTCAGTGTTTAATTTGAAACTTGATGTTGATTATCGGTATCGTTTATCCCTCGGCGATAGAGCAAATACTGAAAAATATTACAAAAACGACGAGGCCTGGGAAAAAGGCGAAGACCTGCTTAGGAAACTCATGCAAAAGCGTGGCTCGAATTTCGAGGAAGCAAAAGACGAAGCAGCATTCTACGGACCAAAGATCGATATCCAGATGAAAAACGTAAATGGCAAGGAAGATACTGCCTTTACAGTGCAATACGACTTTTGTATGCCGGGGCGATTTAACCTCACCTATGTTGGCGAAGATGGCAAAGATCATGAATGTTTTGTCGTCCACCGCTCCTCGATCGGCGCGATTGAGCGCAGTATCGCATTTCTCATTGAAAAATATGCGGGTACTTTCCCGCTCTGGCTTTCGCCGGTACAGGTAAAGGTGCTCCCAGTCCGCGAGAAGCACAACGACTACGCCCGTGAAGTCACTGAATTTTTAAAAGAACATACTATCCGCGCAGAGCTCGATGAGCGGGATCAGAATCTAGGTACCAAAATCCACGATGCCAAAAGTAACAAAATACCCTACTCAATCGTCATAGGAGATAAGGAGGTTGAAAGTAAAAAGGTAACGGTTGAATCGAGGGATAAGGGCAAACTCGGTGAAATGACCCGAGAAGAATTAGTGGAAAAGCTATTACAAGAAATCAGAAATAAATCTTAAGCATGAAAAAGAGACTGTACCGAAGTGATGACAATAAAATAATCGCCGGAGTCTTTGGTGGCATCGGAGAATATTTTGACATAGACCCGACTCTTTTACGGCTCGCGTACATACTCGTCGCAGTCATAACCGCCATATTCCCAGCCGTCGTAGGCTACCTCATCGCCTGGATCATCATCCCCAAGCGACCAACCGCAAGCGGAGAAACCAAAGCCGAAGAGGCAACAGCAACTGCCATTTAAATATCTTGCTAAATATCTATCTCCGCAAGTTTTGCGTTTGATTGAATGAAAGATTTGCGAGGTGGGACCTCGGAGCCCATGAGGATATCGAACACTTTGTTTGCTTCTTCGGCATCTTCGATGCCGACGCGCTTGAGGACGCGATTTGCAGGATCCATGGTCGTCTCCCATAGCTCCTCGGGGTTCATTTCACCGAGACCTTTGAAGCGCTGGATGTGGACTTTAGAGGATTTCTCTTTCCCGACGCTCTGATCTTCATCAGAGGTCGGGACCCCGACCCCTTCGGGCGTCGGGGCTGTTTCTTCTATTTCCTGGATTTCACTTACCTCCGCGCCCTTACCTATGAGTTTCATTTTCTCTTCATCAGTGTAAGCATACAATGTCTCTTTTCCTTTCTTGATTTTGTAGAGGGGCGGCTGGGCGATGTAGATATACCCTGCTTCGATCACTTGGCGGAAGTAGCGGTAAAACAATGTAAGCAAAAGGGTGCGAATGTGAGAACCGTCTACGTCCGCATCGGTCGCGATGATGATCTTGTGATAGCGAATTTTTTCAATATCAAATGTATCCCCGATCGAGGTACCCATAGCGATCACGAGGGCTTTCACTTCTTTGGATGCGAGCATCTTGTCGATGCGGGCGCGCTCGACGTTTAGAATTTTACCGCGAAGCGGAAGTATCGCCTGGGTGCGGCGGTCGCGGCCTTGCTTGGCGGAACCACCTGCCGAGTCTCCCTCCACCAGGAAGAGTTCTGATTCTTCGGCGCTCTTGCTCTGGCAATCTGCGAGCTTGCCCGGGAGAGTCATACCCTCGAGTGCGCCTTTTCGGAGCACCGAATCCTTTGCAGCTTTGGCAGCTTTGCGGGCCTTGAGCGCGAGGATAGACTTGTTGATGATCACTTTCGCGTCGTCCGGATTCTCCTCGAGATATGCAGCAAATGCTTCCCCAAACACAGTTGCAACTGCGCCTTGCGCCTCAACACTTCCGAGTTTGCCTTTGGTCTGGCCTTCGAACTGAATTTCCCGAAGTTTGACGGAGATAACAGCAGTGAGGCCTTCGAGCACGTCTTCGCCGGTGAATCCTCCCTCGGATTCCTTCATCATTTCGTTTTTCTTGCAGTAGGTATTGAGTGTGCGCGTGAGAGCAGTCTTGAAGCCGGTCACATGCGTGCCGCCTTCGCGGGTGTAGATATTGTTCGCAAACGGAATGATACGGTCGACGATGTCGTCCACATACTGGAGGGCTACTTCCACACCGACACCGTCAACTTCTTTCTCAACATAGAAAATATTTTTGTGCTGCGGCTTTTGATTTTGATTGTAGTATTTAACGAGAGAGATAAGTCCGCCTTCGAAATAAAATGTCTGCGACGGTGCTTCGAGGTCAGAATCCTTGAGCCAGTATTCTTTCTCTAAAACTTTTTCCAAATGCTTTGGATCAGACTCGCGTGCATCAATCACGGTTACCATGAGGTTCTTTACGAGGTATGCTTGCTGGCGCAAATGGCTCACGATCTTTTGAAAATCAAACACGATTCCCTCTTTGAAAATTTCTTCGTCTGGGCGGAACATGGTGATAGTACCATGGAGCTTTGAAGTGCCAACTTTTTTTACTTTAGCGAGAGGCTTACCGATCTTGTACTCCTGCACATGAACGCCACCATCTTGATGCACTATCACTTTTGCAAATTTCGAAAGTGCGTTTACGACAGATGCACCGACACCGTGGAGACCGCCAGAAACTTTGTATGCGTCGTTGTCGAACTTTCCACCGGCATGGAGGGTAGTCATTACTGTTTCAAGCGCGGAAACTTTGGTCTTCGGGTGAATTCCGACCGGGATACCGTTACCATCGTCTGCGACGCGAATGACGCTGTCAGGGAGAAGCGTTACCTCGATCCGGGAACAGCGGCCGGCCATCGCTTCGTCGCGGGAGTTGTCGAAAATTTCCCAGACCAAATGATGAAGCCCTTCCGGGCCTGTGGTACCTATGTACATCCCCGGGCGCTTGCGCACGGGCTCCAAGCCCTCTAAAACCGATATATTTGAAGCATCGTATTTATGCCCCCTGGAGTCATTCTTGGTCGCTGTATCTTTAGCCATATATACCTGTATTATAGCACCCCGTAGTGAATTTTGCTAATGAATAAATTCGCAAATTATTCTTAATTTGCCTTAGCAAAATCTACTACGGGGTAGCATATTTTTACGCAATTTGCACGGAAAATAATAATGGGCCGCACGCGGAAAGTACATCGCGTGCGGCCCTGTTGACGCCCTCTATTCGAGGACGCCATTTTCGTCGGGTTGGCCGAGAAGCCGACCCGACAGATTTTTTGCCGTTTCGAGGGTAACGGCCAACCTTCTGGCAGGGGCCAGTCCGAGCTGGCGCCTCCGCCGTCGATTCAAGCCTTCCCCGCCCGGCAGACGGGCAGGGGGCTCAGTTTTGCTCGGCGATAGTTTTCGCCGAGCCTTGCGATCTTGCGTTCTTTCGTTCGCAAGATCGCGCCCGAGAACAAAAATGTCGTTATACATTTTTGTTCTCCTTTCTTTGGGAAAATTTTGTTTCCGGTTCGGGTGGAACCGAAAACACCAGCCTCTGATTTCAGAAGGCTGGTGTTTAGGTTGTAAGTTTTTTTAGTTTAGTTACAGCGCAAGCATCAGCCTTCTAATGAAGTGCTAATAATCAGCTTGAGATTAAGTGCTCGAAGGGTGTTTGCGGACGAAATTCGATTCATAAGTCTTTTATAACATATCCTTAAAAATTGTAAATACCGCTTGTGGAAATCTAGTGCATCTAAAATAAAGTGGGGGCGGTGCTCAAACAACTGGCACTCACCCCCGACGTTCCACCATTAATTTGGTGGATTTTTTTTCGGCGGCCAGTCGGCCGCCTTACCGGCTAGCTGAGGGCTAGCCGGTGGATTTTTTGCCGCCTCTGCCGGGGCGGCCTCGGATTTTTTTTGGGCCGACGAGTCTTGCGCTCGCCGGTCCCGATCAAGGGCAGCCTGCGCCGCCCACCAGTTTTTTCCGTACATTGTTTACCTTCCCGCACCGACATACGCTCGGTGCTACACGACCTGCCCCGGGAGTGAGGCAAGTATTTTAGATACAAACAAAATTGCGTCCAAAATACTTACCTCACCTGCCAGGTTGGCTCTTTTTTGAGCGCTTCAGTAACCCTGTTCATGATAGCATTTATTTCCTCATCTGTAAGGGTCCGTTCGTACGATTGGAAAACAATGCGAAACGCGTACGAAACTTTACCGTCTTTTTGGAAAGAGTCGATAAGGTAAGGACCTTTTGCCACGAGGTCGCCTGCGTTTTCGGTAATCACTTTTTTCAAAGCCTCTTCGTCCCCTTCTTTCGCCCACACTGAAATATCGCGCGAGATGAAAGGATACAGGGACCACATTTTGAAAATTTTAGTATTGGAACTCATGTAAATTTTTTTCAATTATTTTATTTTTCTCGTTATACGCCACATGTGTCTCTTCCCCGCTTTTTGTAAACACGTTCCCAATTTCAAAAATTTTTACTTCTGTGAGCCCCAAAAGCGGCGCGTTTATTTTATTCAATTTGAGGCTCTCTGCAAGGTCGTCAGCAAGGTTCGTGCGCAAGAATTTCTTGTCTGAAGCGCTTTGCATCACTTCGATATCCCCTTTGTCTCGAAAAGCGTAGGTCATCACTTCAGAATAACCCTGTGAAAGTAAATATGCTCGCGCTTTTTGAATCTTGGCATATGTCTCATTAACTTTAGGCTCAAAATTTATCTTTGGGATATTCCCTTTTACTTTGTCGTAGCCCATGATGCGCCCGATTTCTTCGGCCATGTCTTCTTCGATTGTGAGGTCAAGCCGCATGGTAGGCACAGTAATTTCGAATAAACCCCCTGTATCCCCCTTGTCAGGGGGAGTTGTTTTTTCACCTTCCCTGACAAGGGAAGGCTGGGATGGGTTAAATTTATATTCAATATGATATCTCTTCAAGATATCTTCGACGTCTGTCGCGGCAATCTGCGTCCCCAAGATACTTTCCATGCGTTTCAAAGAAAAAGCGAGCTTGCGTTCAGGCTGAGACCCCATCGGGTATACGTCCACAATATCCTCAAAAACCGCCTCTGGGCACATCTCGGCAATAAGGGCGGAAAGTTCCCGCATGCCCCATGGTGCAAGCTCGGGAGACAAATCATTTTCAAAGCGTTTTTTTGCGTCGGTAAAAATATTGAGTGCCTGCGCAGTCTTGCGTACGCTTGTTGGATCGAAATTTGCGACTTCGATAATCAAATTTTTTGTATTTTCATTTACTTCAGCAATTTTGCCACCCTTAATGCCAGCGATGCCAAGCACATGCTTCTCGTCCGCGATAATCATATGCGAATTTTTAAAAACCATTTCTCGATTATCGAGTGTTGTCATCTTTTCACCATTCTCTGCTTCGCGAACGATGATTTGAGACTCCATCTTATCTAAGTCAAATACATGAGTAGGCTGACCGCAGTTAAACATCACGAGGTTTGCTACATCTACGACGTTATTGATGCTTCGCTGCCCTATCGCTTCCAAATGCTTCACCACCCAGTCCGGACTTGGGCCGACTGTTACATTTCGCACGATCCGCCCCATGTATCGGCGGCATTTGTCCGTCTCCACTTTTATCTCGAGCTTTGTTGGATGCGACTCAGGGATTTTGTATTTCGGCGTCGGGTCAACAAAAGGAATATGTAAAAGGGACGATAATTCGCGAGCGATACCAAGGTGTGAAAGTAAATCATGCGCCCTATTTGGCAAAATCTTTATATCCAAAATAGAATCATCGCCGTGCTTTTCTACTGTTTCAACTTCTGCTAAATGGTAAGTAATAATATCCGCGAGTTTTTCTGCCTCGCCCATAGGGCTACGGCCGAGGGCGTCGGGAATTTCAGGCACATACCATTTGAGCCAGTTATAAGAGACTTTCATCCCGTTAGTAACAGGTCGCGATCGGGGTTCGCGCTCTGCAAGTTACATTTTTAATTATTTCTACTATTTTTTTCATATGTTTATCGCGATCGCGGTTACTAACGGGATTCATATCCTTAAAACTGATTAAGCCTCAAGTCTCCTTGATAAAATAGCCGGACGTCGGGGATATTCCACTTGATCATAGCAATGCGGTCGAGGCCGCCGCCAAAGGCAAAGCCTTGCACTTTTTTGGGATCAAGACCGAGGTTACGGATCACATTTGGATGAAGCTCGCCAGAACCCATCATCTCGAGCCATTTACCCTTGAACTTGGCAAAGACCTCGAGTGACGGTTCGGTAAATGGGAAAAAGCTCGGGCGGAATTCTACTTCTGTTTCCTCGCCCAGCATTTTTTTGTAAAACTTTGTGAGGATGCCCTTCAAATCCGCGAGAGAAATATTTTCTCCTACCATCGCTCCGTCGATCTGGAAAAATTGCATCTCATGCGAGAAATCCGTCGCTTCGTTACGAAAAACTTTTCCGATAGAAATAAATGCCGCAGGTAGTCTCCCCTCCTTCCCTGCCTGCTCTATCGCCCGCGCAGTGACAGAAGTAGTGTGGGTACGCAGCACATTTTCACTCGTACTTCCATCCGCACCTTTGATGATAAAAGTGTCTTGCATATCCCGCGCCGGATGGTCTTTCGGAACATTCAGCACATCAAAGTTGTACCATTCGCTCTCGAGCTCGGGCCCCATGGCGATCTCAAATCCCATCTCCGAAAATGCTTTATATGCTTCTTCGGCGAGAAGAGTTAAGGGATGTATTGTGCCCACCACGGCGGATAAACCTGTAGAATTCTGTTCGTTCATTAGTGATGTACCTTTGAAACAGAGATGATATACTCACCATCAACTTCCTCTTTTTTTAATTCGTAATGGTGACCATCAACTGTTATAAATGCTTTGCCATGATGCTCAGCTTCGGATAAGTTCCGCTCAGCTTCACGCCTATCTCCCTCTCCTTTGAAAAATTCTTTAACACTGTGAGTATTGGCATCCCCATGAAAACCGATTTTTCGCCCATGAATATCGTGTATATCCATATATTATATTTTACTTACTAATTAATGCATTATACCACATTTTGCCCTTCGAAAAAATAGATTCGAAAAATGCCTTTTTGACCGGCCGGCCATGGCGAGAGATGACACATCCGCCGGGGCAAAATGCATTGCCACCTTTTTTACCAAGGCACGAAGCGCATACGATAAAATGCCTGTGACACTCCATATTCGCACAATTCACATAGTTCTCTGACTGTTCGCCACATTCATCGCAGCGGCCAACGATCATGTGCTTCGCATCGTCGGTATAGAAACCCATAGTTACTCGTCCATCGAACACATACAGTTTCCCCTGGAAATCTTCATTCGGATACTCCTCCATATAGCTCACAATGCCGCCATCGAGCTGGTATACATCGGTAAAGCCTTGAGTAATCAGAAATCCGGACGCTTTTTCGCAGCGTACTCCTCCAGTACAAACTGTAAGTACAGTTTTATTTTTAAGGTGCGAGATCTGGTCCACAATTTTCGGCAAATCCCGAAAGTTTTCCATCGAGGGCAATATCGAATCCTTAAAATGCCCTACTTTGTGCTCGTAGGCATTGCGCATGTCAACGATGTAAAA
>Ga0196963_10000281_pt1 | contig 47556 bp, 40 predicted proteins | sample S1_5metaG_FD_148600 | JGI IMG/M metagenome (GOLD analysis project Ga0196963, IMG submission 148600) | Soil microbial communities from Anza Borrego desert, Southern California, United States - S1_5 | ecosystem: Environmental > Terrestrial > Soil > Desert | place: USA: California | collected... | reverse complement strand
TGGCAGTGATCTATGTGATTGCGCGCAGCGTGGCGAGGAAATCCGCCGGCGCCCGATGGGCGGTGACATGCTGGGCGGCGGCGTTAGCGGCGATGGTGGCGTCGACGCTCGTATGGAATTTCCGTGACGCGCCGATCGTGACGCCGGACCGGTCAAAGCTCGCCGCGCTCGCCGACCTGAGAGCGTGGAAAACTCACACCCTACACATCGTGCCACTGCGCCGAATCGCGTTCGGAGACTTTCTCGCGCTGATGTCATTCGAGATTGCCCTGCCGGTCGCGCGAATCAATCGAGTGCCAGCCGGCGAGTACGACCTGATACTCGACGCGCCCGCCGTGCCGCAGCTCAGGTTGTTCGTCGGTCGTAACGATCCGCCAATCGAGTCGCTGCCGATCGACGGCCGTTCCGATAATTCGAGCGGGTATCGCCTGCGGTTGCCGGTGAGTGTGCAGACCCTCAGTCTCGCGACGGCGGGTAGCACGCCTGCGCCGGTTACCTCGATGACGGTTCGACCGGTGGCGTTGGTCTCAGCGGCCAGTGGCCGGGCCGCCGTTCGCGCGGCGCGCTATGGCGACGCACGCGCGTTTGCCTTCGACGAGCAAGTCTATTTAGAGCGTGATGGCTTCTGGGTACGCGGCGATGCCGACACCGCCGTCGTCATCGACAGCAACGACGCCGCGATGCGCGGCGGCCTGCCGTTGGCGGTGGTCGCTGGACCGGTCGCGACGACGATTACGGTGTCGGCGAACGGTTGGCGGGAAACGCTGACGCTTGGCGCCGGCGAAACGCGGCACCTGACGCTGCCCCCGTCCGACAACGCAACGTGGGCGGTCTCACTCAAGTCCGGCGCCGGCTTCAGACCGTCGCAGCGCGAGCCCGGCAACCGCGATGTGCGCTTGCTCGCCGCCTGGATCAGCCTGTTGCGCTAAACCGGCCGCGGCATTTCGTCAGAGCATGCTATCGTCCTGAGAGCTGATGAGCGCCGACCAAGGCCCTTCATTACTGAGCCGCCTGCTCGCCGAACGCGCCGAAGCGCATCGCCGCTACAACGAAGCGCTCACCGAGGTCGATCGCGCGGTGCAATCCGTGCCGGGCCTGCCCGCGGCGCCGCCGCCGTACGACGAAAGCCAGCTGCCACGCATCAACGACAGTTGGCAGATCGGCGATGCCGCCGCATCACCGGCGCTCCTGTTCGAAAAGCAAATGGCGTTCAACGCCGCCGTTGTCGATCACCTCAATCGCAACGTCGCGGCCCATCGGGAAACCACGCTTGCTCTCGAGCGGGCATTGCCGGCGCTGCAGGAGGCGTTCGCGGCCCTGGCACGTTTCGAGTCGCTGCTCGTGCAGTTTCTGCAGACGATCACGCCGCTTGCCGACACCCACTATCGCCAGATCGACGATGCGATCGCGCAGTTGAAGTCGGTGACGGACATCGCCCAACGCACCGCAATGGTGGCCAAGCGGGAAGTGGAACGGGTGGGCCGCGCAGGCGGGGAAGCTACGTTGACGCCAGCCGGCCCTTCCTCACCAGGCGCATCCGCGCAGTTTCAATACATCGGCTTCGAAGATCGGTTCCGTGGTTCTGAATCCGAGATTCGCAACCGTCTGAAAGACTTCGTTCCATACTTCACCGGCCAATCGAATGTCCTGGACGTAGGCTGCGGCCGCGGCGAATTTCTCCAGTTGCTGCGCGAAGCCGGCGTCTCTGCGAAAGGCATCGATCTCAACTCGGAGATGATCGAGATCTGCCGGTCGCGCGGCTTCGACGCCGAATCGCGCGATGCGGTTGGATTCCTGCAGACGGTTCCCGACGAATCGCTCGGAGGCCTCGTTGCGGTCCAGGTGATCGAGCATCTCGATCCGGGCTACCTCACGGCGATGTTGGGTCTTGCATTCGACAAGCTGCGGCCGGGAGCCCGCATCATCCTCGAGACGATCAACCCGACGTGCTGGGTCGCGTTCTTCGAGAGCTTTATACGCGACTTGTCACACGTGAAGCCAATTCACCCCGAGACGTTGCAGTACCTGCTGCAGGCGAGTGGGTTTTCGAATGTCGAGATTGTCTATCGCGCCCCGATCGAACCGGCTGGACGCTTGAAGAAGGTGAGACCGCTGCCCGAGCACTTCGGCGACGCGGCTCCGGATCAGCTCACGGAGCTCGTGTCGTCATTCAACAGCAATGTAGACCGCCTCAACGAGCGGATGTTTTCGTATCAGGACTTCGCCGCCATCGCGACGAAGCCCTGACATCTGTTTAATCTGTGTTTAATCTGTGGCCTAGAAGCGCCCGCGGCTCGTCCACCGGCCGATGGTGCCCGAGCTGTAGGTGACGCCCGTCACGTCGATCCACGCCGGGGACGGGGTCGGACCGCAGTGGCCGGCGACGATGTCGATGATGTAGACCTCGGTCGACCCCGCATCCGGCCCGCCGCCGTAGTTGTAGGCGATCGCGTCGTGTGACGGATCGTTGGTGTTGCCGCGCTTGCCGTTATAGCCCCAGCGCGTGTCGTAGGTGCGGAGCGTGTCGACGACCTGGTCCATGAACTGCCAGCTGCCGCCATGGCTCTGGCACGAGTTGGCCAGGGCCGCGGGGTTCGCTCGCGCGACAGCCTGCACGACTCCGGGGCCGTAGCTGGGGATGCCGCCACCGGCCGGCGCGCGTCCGCCGGGACCCGTCGGCACACCGCTCGGCACACCACCGCCGCCTGACGGCGGGGGAGGCGGCGGATCCGCCGTGGTGAATGCGAGGACGTTCGAGTAGTCCGATTCTTTCGCGCCGTCGCTGCCGCGCACGCGCCAGTAGAACGTTGTCTTGTAAGGCAGCTCGCCGAGCGTCATCTGCGTCGTGCCCGAGCCGCCGATCGGCACCGTCACCACCGCCGTGATCTGGCTGAAGTCCCCGGTCTTCGACACCTCGAAGCGATAGCCCACGCCGCTGGTGCCCGAGACCGCGCCGTTGGTGACCTTGAAGTCCGGCTTGTTCGTCTTGAGCGTGCCCGACGGTTCCATCGCGCGCGGCGCGTCGATGACGACCGGCGGCACGACGTTGAACGTCGAGACGGGCGAGTACGGACCGGTGTTGGCGCCGTCCAGCGCGCGCGAGCGCCAGTAGTAGGTGTAACCGGCACCCAGCGGCGCCGGCAACGTGTACGAGGTGCGGCCGCCGGACCCCGGTGTCACCTGATCGGCCTGATGGACGATTTGCTGGAACCCGGAGTCGGTTGCGACTTCGACCTGCAGCCAAATGTTGCGAGCGCCGCTCGTGCCGGCATTCTCGATCAGCAACGTCACCGGAGCGCCGGTATACGTCAGGGTCGAACCGGCATAGGGTTCGAGCCCGCGCGGCGCGGTGATGTTGACGCCCGGAATGGGGCCCGCCACCGACGGCGCGGTCGGATTGGCGCTCTTGGCGGCTTCGCAGCCCACCAGGCAAGTGATTGCAACGAGGGCAGTTAGCCCGCGAAAAACGTTCGCTCTCGACATTGGAGTTCCTTCAACAAGTAAATATCGACCAATACTGCCCACGTCTTTACACCTCAGCACTGAACACCGACCTGCACACGTTGTCATCGAACGATCCATCGCCATTCCTGGCCTTCGCCGCCCAGGTCTATCGTCCGGCTGTACGAACATTCCGGCACGTCGGGACGGTTGGCCACCGGGCAACCCGGCACCGGCAGAAACAATCGCGGCCGCATGTCGCCGCGCCAGCCGTTCTGGAAATCGGCGCCGCGCGCGACGAGATCGGCGCGTAGCGCGCGCATCCCGTCCAGCGACACCGTCGGCACGCCCTTGCGCTCGACCAGCGCGTAAAAATAGGTGCGCCATTGATCGGTCGACCAGTACGCGGTCGGGATCGCGATGACGGGATCCGCTGACGCTGCGGCGTGCGGGCCGCTCGGCAGCGTGAAGCTCAGCGCGTTCGAGAACGCAGATTCAACACCGCCGCCGCTACCTTTCGCGCGCCAGTAATACGTGCCGCCGTATGCGAGTGATCCGAGGGACATCATTGTGATGCCGCTGTCAGCCATTGGTGTGCTGACCACCGCGACAAGCTGGCTGAAATCGGCCAGTCTCGACACTTCGAAGATGTACACGACGTCGGCGCTGCCTTCGACCGCACTGTTGGTGACGAAGAAGTCAGGGTTGTTCGTGTTGATGCGGCCCGACGGTGCCATGGCCCGTGGCGCCTCGATCCGCGCCGGTGTCGAGACCGGCGACGGTTCGAAGACCGCGGCGGCCTCACGGCTGACCGTGGCCGAGGGCGCCATCGGATTGGCGCTCTTCGCGGCCTCACAACCGCCGACACAAATCACAGCGACGAGGGCGAGCAGCCCTCGAACGGGGTAGAACGGTGACATTTCGTGGATCCCTCTAAGACTCTTCGAACGACCTGACCGGAGCGCTCGGGCGCCGGATTTTTCGAACGATTACCGTCTCCTTAAAAACAAGAAACCGCCTACCAACGACAGGCCCATGACCAAACCGGTTGACACGAGGGAGAGTGCCACCGCGGCTTCGGCCGGAAGCCCGAACCGACGAAAGAAAAACGCGAACACAGCTTCACGGACACCGAACCCGTTGATCGAGATCGGCGCCATCTGAACGACCAGGCTCACCGGGATGAGCACGGCCCCCAGAAAAATCGGAATAGGAACTGAGAGTCCTAATGCCGTCAGCAAATAGAAGGCCACAATTGTGATCTGCACGACAATCGCGCCGCCGAACGCGCCGGCCAATGCGGCAGGCGCTTTTCTGAACTTATTCACCGCATCTTCGAGCCGCTGTGCGCGTTCCGTGATCCACGGACGGTTCAAGGCGCGCACGGGCTTCAAGATGTGACCCACCAATTGCGGAATCGCAATTACAAAAATCGCCGCGGCTAATCCGGCTGCCGTCGTGGCGAACAACCACCGCGCGCCGGGCATATGCACGCCAAACAGTGACGCCGCGAACGCGCCTGAGGCGGCGATCAGGATCAACGCGGTCAACCCGAGCGCTCGATCGACGACGATCACCGTCGTCGCCAGCGTTTTCGATCCTGCCGCTTCAGCGGTATCGGCGATGCGAATCACGTCGCCGCCGATATTGCTGGGCAGGAAGTTGTTGAAGAACAGGCTCACCCAAATCGATTCGGTGAGCTTGTCGCGATCAACTTCCACGTGTTGCGCGCGCAGCAGCCGTTGCCAGCGCCACACCGCGACGGTCTGCGTCAGCGAATACGCGCCAAGCGCCAGCAGAATCCACAAGGGATTCATGCCCCGGACGCGTTCCCAGAACGCGGCCAGATCGATCGAGCGCAGCACGAGATAGAGCAGTGCCGCACTGATGCCAAGACGTACGAGTACTTTCAGCAGCGATGACAGTGGCGTTGGTGGTTGAGGGTCTATTGTAACCTAACTGCCAGCGGCTCAGTTAGATGGCATAATGACGCGTGCGCATCCTGATGCTCGCGCCGGAGCCGTTTTTCGAGCCGCGCGGCACCCCGTTCAGCGAGTACCACCGCATCAAGGCCCTCATCGAGCTCGGCCATCACGTCGATCTCGTCACCTATCCAATCGGCCGCGATGTCGAGTTGCCGAACCTGCGCATCTTTCGCACCCTCAAGCCGCCTTTTGTATCGAAAGTCCCGATCGGTCCGTCGTTTACGAAAATCGTCCTCGATTCGTTGATGTTGTTGACGATCGTGCGGCGGGTGATTGCCGACCGCTATGACGCGATTCACTCGCATGAGGAGATGGGGTTAGTCGGCGTGTGGCTCGCGAAGTGGCTGCGGATACCACACCTCTACGACATGCATTCGAGCCTGCCGCAGCAGTTGAGTAATTTCAAATACAGCCGGTCCGCGGCGCTGCGCCGCGCCTTCGACTGGGTTGAGGACCAGATGGTCCACAAATCCGACGTGGTCATCACCATCTGCCAGGAATTGCAGGACACCGTCACCGGCATGGGCGTCGGCGATCGCGCGCTGTTGATCGAAAACGTCATGGGCGGAGACGTCGACGAGCGGCCGAGCCGATCGGCCGACGCGATTCGCTCGACATGGGGGATCGCCCCTGAGGCGCCGCTCGCTTTGTATACCGGCACCTTCGAGGCCTACCAGGGTGTCGACATGTTGATCGACGCTGCCGCGCTCATTGCCGAGCGGCGGCCGGATGCACGCATCCTCGTCGTCGGCGGCGAACCGGCACAGGTCGCCGCCGCGCGCGCGCATGCTGCCGCTGCCGGCGCCGCAGCCGTGATGATCTTCACCGGCCAGCAGCCAGCGAGGGAGATTCCGGGGTTCGTCCAGGCCGCCGACCTCCTGGTGTCGCCGCGGATTCGCGGCACCAATACGCCTTTGAAAATCTACTCGTACCTGCGATCGGGAAAACCCATCGTTGCGACCAACCTGCTGACACACACGCAGGTGCTGACCCCGGACATCGCAAAGCTGGTCGACCCGCAGCCGCAGCCGTTTGCCGCGGCGATTCTCGAATTGATGGATCGCCCGGATGAGCGGGCGCGGTTGTCCGCGGCGGCGCGGGCGGTTGCCGAGGAGAAGTATTCGCGCGAATCGTATTTGCGCCGCACCGCCGAAGCCTACCGGCGCCTGGCCGGCCCGCCGGCCGCACCGGCGTCATCGGCCAAGGAGATCGCCGCGCGGTGAAGGTTCTCGTCACCGGAGCGACCGGCTTCACAGGTGGCCATCTCGCACAACATCTAATCGGTCGCGGTGACGAGGTTCGCGCGCTGGTCCGGCCGCAGAGCCGCGACAAATTCGATCGGTCGCCGCTGCCGGCCAAGGGCGTCGTCCGTGTCGATGGCGACTTGAGCGACGCGGCGGCCGTGCGGCGCGCCGCCGACGATGTCGACGTCATTTATCACGTTGCGGCGACCTACCGCGAGGCCGGCCAGCCGGACGCGGCGTATCGCGCCATCAACATCGACGGCACACGTCACGTTCTGGAGGCGGCTAAGGCCGCGGGCGTCAGGCGAGTGGTGCACTGCAGTACCGGCGGCGTCCACGGCCATATCGCCAACCCGCCGGCGACCGAGGATGCGCCGTTCAATCCTGGCGACGTCTATCAAGAGACCAAGCTCGAAGCGGAGATCTTGGCGCGCGAGTTCGGCGCGTCACAGAACCTCGACGTTGTCGTGGCACGGCCAATCGGCATCTACGGCCCCGGCGATACGCGCTTCCTGAAGATGTTTCGGGGTCTGGCTCGCGGCCGGTTTCCAATGATCGGCAGCGGCCGGCCGTTCTATCACCTGACGTTCATCGACGATCTCGTCGAAGGCTTCCGGCTGTGCGGCACCGTCGCGGCGGCCCGCGCCCGCACCTACATCCTCGCGGGGCCTCGTTACACGACGCTTGAAGATCTCGTGCGGCTGGTCGCGAGAGAGCTCGGTGTCGCCCCGCCGCGGTTGCACCTGCCGGTGTGGCCATTCTGGACGGCCGGCCTGCTGTGCGAGATGGTGTGCGTGCCGTTGCGCATCGAGCCGCCGCTGTATCGACGGCGCGTCGACTTCTACACCAAGAGCCGCGCCTTCGATACGACACGCGCGCGTAGCGAGCTCGGCTTTCAGCCGCGCGTCGACCTCCAGGAAGGCATCAGGCGCACAGCCGACTGGTATCGTGCCGAGGGACTGTTGTGATTACCTCCGGTTCGCGACTCCCGTTTCCCGGCCCCCGGTTAAACGTCGTTCACATCTGCGATCACCTCGGCTGGCACGGGTCGCGCATGCACGGGGTCAAGCGATTGTTCGCGTGGATGATTCCGCGCTTCGACGCCTCCCGCTTCGACGTCTCGTTGATCAGCCTGCGCAAGCAGGATCTCTCTGCGGACAATCTCGAGGAGCTCGGCATCGACGTCACCTACCTGGCGCGGCACAAGTTCGATCCCGCGACGTTTCCGGAACTGCTGAAAGTGCTGCGTCGCAAGCGTGCCGACATCGTTCACATGCACGGATACGGCGCGACGACCTTCGGGCGGTTGTGCGCCTGGCGAATGGGAATTCCCGCCATCCTCCACGAGCACGCCAACCATGGCGACACGCCCTGGTTTCAGAAAGTTGCCGATCGTTTCCTCGCGCCGCATACCGATCTTGCGATCGCGGTGGGTAAATCGACCGGCGAATTCACGACGCGAGCGCGGCTGATTCCCGCCGAGCGTACCAAGGTGGTGTATCTCGGTGCGCCGCTGGACGAATTCGCGCGGCCGCGCACCGCGGACGAGATTGCGGCGGCGCGACAGGCACTGGGCATCGCGCCCGGCGACACCGCCATCGGGACCGTGACGCGGCTGATGCCGTCGAAGGGCAATCACCATTTGATTGACGCGATTCCGGCGGTCCTGGAGCGGCATCCGCATGTCCGATTCTTTATCGTGGGCGAAGGAGAGTTGCAGCCCGAGCTCGAAGCCCGCGCGCGAACCCTGGGTTTGGGTGATCGGTTGACCTTCAGCGGCTTTCAGCGTGACGTCGCGGCGGTGCTCTCGGCGCTCGACCTCGTCGTGTTTCCATCGCTGTGGGAGGGAACGCCCCTCACGGCGTTCGAGGCCTTGGCGATGGGCAAACCGATCGTCGCAACCGATGCGGATGGACTGCTCGATATCCTGACCGATCGGCAGGACGCCTTGATCGTTCCGAAGGCCGACCCGCAAGCGCTGGCGAACGCGGTCTGCGAGCTGCTCGAGACTCCGGCACTCGCCGTCGCGCTGGCAGCGCAAGCGCGCCGCACCGGTGCTCGCTACGACATCGCCGCGTTCGTGCGGAAAATGGAGCAGCTCTACCTGCTGCTCCACGAAAATTCGCACGTACCCAACCGCGCGGGTATCCTGAGGGCGGATTTGGACTTCCTGTCTTCGAAACCATGACGACGACGGATCGGAAGGTGGCGGCGGCGCTGGAGGGCCGCTCGATAGCCTGGCGCCTCGGTGCGTCGTCCAGCGCGGCGATCGCGGCGGCGTTACTGGTCTGGGCGGTGTCTGTCGACTTTGCGAAAGCATCCGGCGGTTTTGCCGGCGACGCGTCGACCTACTACACGCTCGGCCACAGCCTCGCACACGATCTCGATTTCGAATATCGCCGCGATGACCTCGTTCGCGTCTGGCGCGAGTTCCCGTCGGGTCCCGAAGGCCTGTTCCTCAAACGTGGGGAAGACTCGCGCTTGTTCTACGCGAAGGCGTACATCTATCCGCTGGTCGCGGCGCCGTTCATCTGGCTGTTCGGCACCAACGGCTTCCTGGTCCTTCACGCGCTGCTGATGGCAGCGTGCTTTCTGTGCGCCTACGCGTTTCTTGCGGCGCGCAGTCATCCGGTCGCGGCGCTGGTGTTCGCGGGCGCGTTCCTGTTCATTTCGATCGTGCCCGTCTACATGGTGCAGATCGGTCCGGATTTCTTCATCTTCGCGATCGTGCTGTTCGGCTATTTCTTCTGGTGCTACAAGGAAGTCGCGGGCCCGCCGCCGGCGCCGATGCCGCCGCGGATTCGCGAATCCTGGCGAACGCGATGGTTGCTCGGGACCCGCTCCGATCTGGTGGCCGCGGCCTGGCTCGGTTTGGCCACGTTCGCGAAGCCCACCAACGTCGGATTGATTGCTCCGCTGCTGGTCTCGGCCGTCCTGCGGCGGCAGTGGCGGCGCGCCGCCAATATCTTTGCCGTGTTCGCGGTGGTGGTTGCCGCGCTGTTCACTATCAATATTGCGGTCACCGGGGAATGGAACTACCAGGGTGGCGAACGGAAGACGTTTTATGGCGCCGGTGGCGCCAACTTCAAGGGCGGCTTCCCGTACCAGAACGACGCGAGCACCTTCGACACCGTGGGTTTGGGCCGCGTCGGCGGCGGGTCGTTCGAGGTGTTGTTCACGCGCGATGCGCTGCTCGAGGTGTTGCCGCACAACGTCGGGTATTTTCTGTTCGGCCGTCATACCGGCTTCGCGGTGTACTTCTTCCCCGGCTTGATGGCGGTGATGTTGTTTCTCGCGGCGACCAGGGATCGCGCGGTCTGGCAGTGGTTGACGCTCGGCGCAGGCGTGATGACGGCGTTGGTGCTGTTGGTCTACATGCCGTTCACCTGGTCGGGCGGCGGCGGTCCGGTGGGGAACCGCTACTTCCTCGGCACCTACGGGATCTTCCTGTTTCTCGTGCCGCCCATGCAGACGGCGGTCGCCGCGTTGTTGACCATCCTGGTTGGCGGCCTGTTCGTCACGCCGATCGTCTGGAACCCGTTTTACGCCACGCGCAATCCCGCCGAGCATGCCAAGACCGGCCTGTTCCGGTGGCTGCCGACGGAACTGACGATGGTCAACGATCTGCCGATCAACGTGGTGCCCTCGCGTATTCGACAGCCGCTGGGCGGCACGCCGCCCATCTTCGCCTACTTCATCGACGACAACGTCTACAACCGCGAGGGCGACGCGTTCTGGATTAAAGGCGAGTCGAGCGCGGACATTCTGTTGCGCGCCCCGATCGCGGCGGAGACGGATGCGGCCGGCCTCGAGCAGCCGCGCTCGCTGCGCATCGCGCGCCTCACCGCGATCCTCGAAACCGGGCCGCGGGCCAATCGCGTCGTCATTTCGACCGGCGGCGATCGCAAGGTCATCGAGATGCCGCCCAGCTCGCAGCAGACCGTCGACCTGGCGATGCCGCACGGCATGCCGTACAAGTACGACCCGCGCTATCCGACCAACTACGTCTACCTGGTCAACATCTCATCGTCATCCGGCTTCGTGCCGATGTTCGAGAGCGGTGCGAACGACTCGCGCTTTCTCGGCGTGATGGTGCGCCTGATTCCCACTTACGGAGATCCGCAGTAGTGGCGACCGTCGCGGTCGTAACCTCGAGTCCGCCGTTTGCCGAGGGTGGCCATCTGGTGATGGCGCGCGAGCTGGTGCGAGCGTTGCGGGAGGCCGGCCACGAGGCCGGCTTGATCATCACCCCGCAGAATCGGTTCGGGCGGCAGGGCAGTGCGTATCTGGCAGCATGGTGCACCGACGTTCAGCTCGCGCATGAAGAGAAGCCGATCGATCAGGTGATCAGTCTGCGCTTCCCCGGCTACGCGGTGCAGCATCCCAATCACGTGTTGTGGCTGAACCACCGGATGCGCGAGTACTACGACCTGTGGGATCAGTTCAGCAGTCATCTGACGTGGAAACAGGGGATCAAGGAGCGCGCCCGGCGCGCGCTGATCCATCGCGTCGACACGCATCTGCTGAACAAGATGCGCCGGCGCTTCGTGATTTCGGGAACGGTGCAGGCGCGTTTGCAGAAGTTCGGCGGCATCCAGTCGGACGTCCTTTACCCGCCGGCGCCGCAGCGTGATTACCGCCATGACGGCTACGGGGATTACCTGTTCGGCGTGTCACGGCTGGCGCCGTTGAAGCGCTTCGACTTGATTCTTCGCGCGCTGGCCGAGCCGGAAGCGGCGAGGATTCAGTGCGTGATTGCCGGCGAGGGCGGCGAGCTCGAGAGTCTGAAGAACCTGGCGAGTCACCTCGACGTCGCGCATCGCGTGCGCTTCGTCGGCCGGTTGAGCGACGCCGAAATGATCGAGCACCTGGCGAAGTGCCGTGCCGTCGTCTTCACGCCGTTCAATGAAGACTACGGCTTCGTGACGATCGAAGCGTTCATGTGCGGCAAGCCGGTCATCACGTGCACGGACAGCGGCGGGCCTGCGGAGTTCGTTCGCGACGGCGAGAATGGCTTTCTGACGGCACCGACACCCGAGGCGGTCGCCGCGGCGATGCGGCGAGTGATGGACGACAAGAACCTCGCGGCGCGGATGGGCGACAACGGCGCCGGGATCGCCCGGGCGATGACCTGGCCGGCCGCAATCGAGCGGCTGCTGCTGTGAGAGGCGCGGACGCGTGAAACTGCTGTTGACGGTCAGTGCCATCAGTTTGCTGATGGCCATCGGCTTCATGTCGTGCAAGCCCCTCGAACGCGAGCCGCTCAATCAGCGGCAGCTCGAAACACCGCGGTTCGAGCCGTTGCCGCCCGATCCTGGCACCTCGGCCGTCTTCGGTCAGATCGCCCGGGATCTGACGGGCGACCCCGGACACGCGTTTCTGTCGCGGCTAATCCCATCGCAAGCCACCGCGCTCTGGTTGGCGACGGTGATCCTGATTGTCGTCGGCCTCGATCTGACCCGCCCGTTGCATCCGCGGAATCTCGAACTGCTCGCCCTGTTGCCGATCGGGTTCCTGTTGTTCGACGTGATGCGGTTCTTCGAATTGTTCGACGACCCCGTGTACTGGCGGCTGATGGACTGGGTGTTCATCGGCATCATGGCCGTCAGCCTGTTTCTGTTCGCGCGCGCGTTGGCCCGCAGCCGCGCGCCGCACGCCGACGAGTGGCGGCCGCGTCTCGATCGCAACACGCTGATGGTGTTGACGATTGTGTTGCTGCTGCTCAATGTCGCGATCGCGCTGGTGCGGTTGCCCGATGACGTCGGGTTCTATTCCAATCTCGGGGCGCAGCGGTTGCGCGAGCGTTGGATGTTTCCCTACGGCGACCCGCTGCTGACCAACACCCCCGGCGCCACCTACAGCCCGATCCTCTATTACATGCACCTGGTATATCAGGTGCTGCTCGCGCCGATCCCGCTCAACGGGCCGGAACCGTTACCGGCGTTCGGCCAATACGTGCTGCCGCCGATCGCCGCGAGCCAGCTGGCAACGATCACGTTCCACCTGATTGGCGTCGTCGGTTTGTTTATCGCGGCGCGGCGCATGCTCGGCGCGCACGCGGCGTGGGGCGCGACCGCGTTGTATTGCGGCAGCGCCTACGTCATGGGCGTCGGCGGCGAGCGCGAGACCATCGGCGGCATGACTTTCGCCTCGCACATCGCACCCGCGGCGGTCACGCTCGCGGCCTTTGCCGCGCTGCCGCGGCCGGCCCTCGCCGGCGGGTTGCTCGCGACGGCCATGGCGACGCTGTTCTATCCGGCGTTCATGTTCCCGGCCTGGCTCGGCTTCTACTGGCGGTCCGCCGCCAAGGCGCGCTCCTTTGTCGCCGGCTTCGTCGTCGCCAGCCTGCTGATCGGCGTCCCGGTACTGTTGCGATCGCAGCGCATCGAAGGCCGCGGCATGATCAGCACGATCCTGCATGAAACGCAGGGGCACCAGCAGGATCCCAACGCCTACGGCTCGAGTCCGTTTGGGTTCTGGGGATTACGCGACGATGTGCGCGCGCTGCTGCGCGAGCCGCTCGTCGCCGGACAGCCAAATACCAGTCCGGCGTTCCTGCTGTTCGCGGCGTTCGTCCTCGGCAGCTTCTTCCTGGCGCGCGGCGCCTCCGAGGTGCAGCTCGCCCTGCTCACCGGCGCACTGGCTATCGGCTCGCAGTTGTGGAAAATCCACGGCACCGGCGTCTATGTCACCTGGTATTACGGCTTCTTGCTGCTGGGATTTCTCGGTCACCAGGCACGCGGACGTCAGCGCGATAGCGTTGCCGCCACCGACTCGACGACCTCGCCGAGCGAATCCGCTAACGTGCGCTGAGGACGGTAGCTGAACGCCTGACGAGCGGCGTCGATACACGCCACGGAGTATCGCAACTCACCGGCCTGCGCATTCGCATATGCCGGTTTGCGATCAGGGGCCAGCCGCGCCAGGACCAGTGCCGCCAGCTCGTTCAACGAGGTGCCCCGGCCCGTGCCAAGGTTGAACGTGCCCGTCGACCGGCCCGTCGCGCCGGTGATGCCGGCGACGATATCGGAGACGTGCACGAAATCGCGCTGTTGCTCGCCGTCTCCGAAAATCGTGATCGTCTCGCCGCGCAGCAGCCGCGTTACGAAGATCGTCAGCACGCCGACGTACGGCGTATAGGTCTGGCCCGGACCGAAGGTGTTGAAGAAACGCAAGGCCGTGAACGGAATGCCGCGCGCCTCGAGGATCTGCGCGCCGACGCGCTCCGCCGCCAGTTTGCCGACGCCGTAGGGCGAAATCGGTTGGGTCGCGTGTGACTCGTCGATAGGCGCCGGCGACGGCGCATCGGCGTACACAGCCATCGACGACGCGAGCGTGAACCACCGAACCCTCGCCGGATCGACAGCCTGGATCACGCGCGCCGTGCCCATCACGTTCGTGTCGAGATCGTCGTAGAAGCGATCGAAGCTCCCGCGGATGGTGACTTGCGCCGCCAGATGGAACACGCAGTCGACACCCTGCAACGCCGCGTCGACCGCCGCGGCATCGCGAATGTCGCCATGCACGAACCGCGCGCCTTCGGGAACGGTTTCCCTGCGGCCGACGGATAAATTATCGAGAACGGTAACCTGGCGGCCCTCAGCCAGCAAGGCGCGGGTGAGGTGCGATCCGATGAACCCGGCGCCGCCGGTGACCAGCGCGTGCGACCAGCCGCTCATGCCGAGTGCGGCACGTGCCCCGACGCCTGCGCGATGCCAGGACAGTAGACGGTGTGCTCGCCGTCCATCACCACCGAATCGAGATCCGTCGAGGCCTCGACGCTCACACCGGGCATGATCACGCTGTTGGTGATCTTGATCGGATGCTTGACCGTGACGCCCTTGCCGACGACGCTGCGATCGACCTCGGTTCCCGACGCGAGCTCGGCAGTTGGGTCGACGAGCTTCGACAAGCCGGCGCGGGACAGCTCGATCAGATTAATCATCAGCAGATCGGCGGGCTTGGTCAGATTGAGATCGCGCTCGACGATCGGGTGGTGATGCGTCACGTAGCCGTCGTTGATCAGAATCTGGATGCTATCCGTGATCTCGTATTCATCGCGCATCGCGGTGCGCGGCGTGCGGCGGATGGCATCGAAAATGTGCGGATCGAACACGTAGAGGCCGCAGCCCTTCAGCTGACTGTCGACGTACCTCGGCTTCTCGATGACGCGATGCACGCGGCGGTGCTCGTCGGCCTGAATCACGAAATTCCGCCGGACCATCTCCGGGTCCGGCTCGTACATGCTGACAAGGTTGGCGTTGACGTCGCCTCGCAGCACCTCGTCGCAGAGCGGCCGCAGCGGCGCCTTCAAGTGAAAGTAAATGTCGCCGAGCATCAACAGGAACGGCACCTGCACGCGCGATTCGAGCGCGCCGACGGCATGCGCGAGGCCGAGTGTGCTCTCCTGCTCGATGAAATGAATCTTGACGCCGTAGTTGGAACCGTCACCGAACGTGCTGGCAACCTGGTAGCCCAGATGACCGACGACAATGTGCACGACCGAGATGCCGCAGTCGCGCATCACCTCGATCTGGTGGGCGAGCAGCGGGCGGTTGAGAATCGGCAGAATCGGTTTCGGCGATCGCTCCGAGAACGGATACATCCGCGCGCCCTTGCCGGCTGCCAGGATGACGCCGACCATGCGGTTGTGCAGGCTGTCAGACACGCGCTTCGCTCGTGACCTTGCAACGTATCAGTTCGCGCATCACGCGCACCGCGTCGAACGCGCGGATTTTCTTGCCCTCCTCGAACGTGCGCCCGGAAAAGCGGATCGGAACCTCGGCAAACCGTGCGCCGCGTTGCGCGAGCCGCGCCGTAAACTCGGCTTCGAAATCGAAGCCATTTGCGTCGATGTGCATGCCTTCGATCAGCGAGGAGCGGTACATCTTGTAGCACGTCATCAGGTCGGAGACGTTGACGCCGTAGAGCGCACGCGCCGACGCGGACATGAACAGGTTGCCGGCGCGGTTCAGAACACGCATGCCTTCGATCGAGCCCTTGAAGCGGCTGCCGTAGACCACGTCGGCGTGCCCGGCCAACAGCGGTTGCAGCATCGGGATGTAATCCTGGGGGTCGTATTCGAGATCGGCGTCCTGGTGGACGATGATGTCGCCGGTCGCCAGCTTCCAGAGATGCTTGATGACACCGCCTCGGCCGACGTTCTCGTCCATGAAAATGACTTTGAGTCCGGGGAGTGACAGGCGCGACAGAATCTCGCGCGTTCCGTCCGTCGACCCGTCGTCGCAGGCCAGCACCTCGACCGTAAGACCGGTCTGCACCGCGACAACTGCGCTCAACAGCCGCTCGATAGTCGCCCGCTCGTTGAAAATCGGCACGAGCACGCTCAGGGAGGCCGGGGACCGCATGCGTGACTCAATACGATAGCACTTGGAACTCACACGCCCGCAAGGTTTTAGCGACGAAATTCCGGTTCAAAGCCGCGTGGTTACGCTAAAATGGCAAGCTGTTGAACCCGAGGCAATCTATGAAATACCCATTTGAGATGAAAGTGGCAGCGCTCTGTCTGTGCGCTGTCGTGACGGTCGCGTGCCAGAGCGGCACGCAGTCGCCGGTGTCGCCGAGCGCGGTGCTTGGCGGAACCGCGGCGTTGAATGCGGACGGCTCGAACCTCAAGGTCGATGCCCCCCTGGCGGTATCGCCGCTGTTCGAGGCCACGAACATCAGCACGACGCCGACGCTGGCCGCCCGAGGCAGCCGGGGCAAATTCGAGACTGCGGTGACGCTGTCACACCGGTTTCAGGTCGCCGAGTCGGACAACTTCGCCAATATCGTCGCCAGCGGCGCCGGCGTCACGGACGCCTCGGGCGTGACGCGCTGGACCGTCGATCCTCCGCTCGCCAACAACAAGCGCTACGTGTGGCGCGTGCGCGCGGAGAATGGCGACGCGTTCGGCCCGTGGTCGAACACGATGGCCTTCAGCACTCTAACGGCGGTGGCCGCCGCAACCCCGACCACGACGCCGACGACGCCGACGACCACGGCTGGTCCGCGTCCGGCCGACCCGCCGCCCGGTTCACGCTTACCACTGCCCGACTTCCGCCACGTGCTTGCACGCTTCGCTGACGCCAGGGATTCCTGCCCGCGCGGAATCAAGTACGTGAACAACCCGTGGCAGGACCGCGTCATCGATGCGTTCCGGCAGCTCGATTCGCGCTGGGGCTACAACGGCAAACCGACGAAGTCGCCAGGCGAGAACGGCGGATTCCCGGTAGTCGCCGCCGGCGACGAGGCGGCGTATCACTACGGCGCCGGCCCGGACCAGGGTTCGCCCAATGTGCACCTGGTCGACATGCTGGTGGCGCACTGCGGCGATGCGCCGTCCCTGACGTGGCGCGTGTTCACGGGCGAGGAGCCCGGCTTCTGGACCGGCGCGGGCCGCTTCTAGCGGATCGCGCTCACCACCAGTGAGTACTCGAGCCCGGCGCAGTCTCTGCGCCGGGCTTTTTTGTTTCCTGCCATACTTGATGCGTTACGCGCAGGCATCCCCAAGTCGAGTCGCGTTGCGTGAGCGAGGCCCGATGCGCCGTTTGGTGTTCGATCGACTGTTGATTGGTGTTGGTGTTCTGTTATGCGCCGTCCTCAGCGGCGCTTGTGCTCAGCCACAGCCTCAGGATGGCGCGGGGGCTGACGGCGGCGCCGCAGCGACGGCGGCCGCACTCGCCGAATTCAAACAACGCAGCCCGGCGATTATCGCCGCCTACATGCAGCAGCCCGGTCTCAAGAAATTACAGATCGGCGCGGGCAGCAGCCGTCTGCCGGGGTGGCTCAATACCGATATCGAACCGGGCGATGGCCTCGCGTATGTGGACGCGACGCAGCCGTTTCCGTTCGAAGATGGCTCGCTGAACTACATCTTCAGCGAGCACGTCATCGAGCACCTGACCTACGACGAGGGTAAAGCGATGGTTGCCGAAGCCTTTCGCGTACTCGCGCCGGGAGGCAGGATGCGCGTCGCTACGCCGGACCTGCAGCGCTTCATTGATTTGTTCGCCGAGACACCCAACGAGGAAGCAAAAGCCTACATCGTCGGCAAGCGGCAGTGGCACAACTGGCCGGACGAGCCGAACGCGCCGGCAATCATCCTCAACCTGCAGATGTCGTCGTGGGGACATAAGTTCATGTACGACGCGCCGACGCTGATTGGCGTCTTGACGCGGGCGGGATTTCAGGACGCCCGCACGTGGGAAGAGAACATGAGCGACGACGAGCAGCTGCGGAATCTCGAAGGGCGCGACACCGGCGTCAACAAACGGTGGAGCGAGTACGAGACGATGTCGATTGAAGCGGGTAAGCCGATGGTGAGCACGTCTCGCGACTGAGCAGCGCGGATCCGCTACGGCCGTGACGCGTCACGGCTTCGCCCACGCGGACGCATACGTTTCCAAAATCCTCACGGCCGCGATCGCGTGAGCGCGCGCGCTGGGGTGGTGATCGAGCCGGTTGGCCCACAGCGTCCGGCGATCCTTGATGGCGGCGAAATCCTTTCGCAGGTCCAGGCAGTCGATGTCGTGCGCCGCGCAGACGGCGAGCACGTGTTCGTGCAGAAAGCCGAACGCATAGCCTTCGTCGAGATCACCCGAGGTATCCGGAAACAGCACGATACCGATGGAAACCCCTTGCGCCTTCGCGAAGCGGACGATCTCTTCCAACGCTTCGCGATCGGCGCGCGCCTCGCGCGTGTGCGGATCCGCGAAACGCCGCCGCAGGTACTCGGGATAGGAAGTCGTCATCCCAAGTTGAATCTGCATCTCCGCCCATCGCACGCTCGCGACGTTATAGAAAGCGCTGTGCTGGGTCAGCCAGTTGTGCCACGAGTGCACCGGCATCAATAACCGGAAGACCGGTCTGCCGGTCGAGTCCGAGCCTTCGACGTCGTTGACGTACCACTGCAGCAGGATGAAGTCGGGCCGGATTTCGGGAATCAGCTGCTTGACGCGCTGCAGATGTTGCGGCGTGTTCGCCCCCGCGTAGCCGAAGTTGAGCACTTCAAAGTGTTTCGGCAGTCGCGCCTGCAACACATCCGTATAGCGTTCATGTTGACCGATGCCGTTGCCGTAGGTGAACGAATCGCCGATCGCCGCGATCCGGTAGATCCCGGGCGGCTTTTCGATCGTGAACTCCGGCCCGCGGAACCCGGCGCTGTTGAGCGTCGCGGTGCCCTGGGCGGCCCAGCGTCGTGAGAAGTATCCGTTACTGTCGGCGCTTGTCGTGATGTCGCGGTACAGCCATCGCGTCGCGGCCTCTGCCGCCAGCGCGGCCAGAACCAGCGTCACTGTGAACAACGCGGCGCGCGTCAGCGTGGTGCGTGTGATCGGGAGCTTCATTCGCTGCGCGTCACGAGCGCGGTCGTCGGCGTGCGGATGCTGTCCGTCGGGATGCGGCAGAGGAGCGCAGGCCTATTCTCCATGGAAATGGTTGGCAGATCCATCCCGGTCGTGGAGAATCTGTTGATGCCCACGAGCCCCTCGGCCTCTGAACGATCGACGTCGCGTCTGCGGATCGCCAACACCGTGATGGCTCTCGTCATTCTCGCGCTGCTCGGCCGCATTGCGTGGCAGGAACTGCGCATCAGCAGCGTCCGGGCGGATCTCGATCAGGCCAGGCGTGATTTGACGACGCAGGTCGAGCAACGCGCGACCGAGAAAGTCCAGGCGCACCGCGAAGAACTGGTGGCAGCGGTCGCGTTCGTCGACGACCTCTATCGATCCGAGGATGGACTGCAGCGGCCGGGCGGGTTGTACAACCTCGACGCTCGGCGCGTCGACGCCGAGGCGATCGGCACCTGGATTCTGGACGTCTACCTGCGCGAACGCATTGCCGGCAAATCGGACGCCGACGCGCGGCAGGCGATCGCCAATGCCATCAGGGGCTCGGACGAATACCGGCGCAAGCATCCGAAATCCTAAGGCGGCAACAGCGCATAGGCGCGGCCCTCGCCCTCGACATGCTCGAGGCGGAGCGCCGGCGTTTCTGCGATCCGTGCTTCGATCGCCGGCCATCGATCGCCGTAGTCGTTGGTATGGACCACGACATACGTCACGCCCACGCTGCGCAGGCTGTTGATGCTCGTCGCGTCCGGAAACCCAGACATCTCCAGGTACAGCCGGTCGTGCAGCGGCCGCCGCAAGCTGCTGTAGCCGTGAATGGTTTTCTGCCAGTGTCCGGTGGCGTGGAACATCGAGCGTGTCTGGTGGCGCTCGAGCGCGCCAAGATTGCCCGGGCTGGGTGAGGGCACCTCCGCGACGACGAACGGCTTGGGCCGGGTGGCCAGCCAGCGATCGATCGGCGGAACCGTGATCGCGAACGGCACGCCCGCAAACGGGTACGGCGAATATTCGACGAGAAGCAGCGCCGCAAGGACCGTAACCGCGATACGGCGCAACAGCGGGCGCAGCCTCATGCCGATCAGCCGATCGACGCCCAGACCCGCGAGCACGGCGAGCGCCAGCACCGTCAGAATGATGAACCGTGATGGAATGCGAATGAAGTTGAAGCCGGGCAGCCAATACACGTGGCGCCATAGCTCGATTGGCCAGGGCACGAACATCAACGCCGACAGCACCGCAAGCAGCGCGTAGAGCGCCGTGGCATTGTGGCGCCACTGCTGTCGCCGCGGCCAGGCGACGACGGCGAGTGCTGCGAGCAGGACGGCGAGGATGCCCGGGAAGAGGAACGCATCGGGTTCCCGTTCGAACGGCCCCCATAATCGTGATTGGAGAAACATGTGGAAACGAGAGGGCGACGCCGCATAGCTCTCGATGTTCGGATAGGCGTCCGACAGATAGCCGCGTTTCAACCCCGCCTCCACCTGCGACATGCGATACGGCAGCAGGATCCACACCGCAGGCGCGATCAGATACGCGCCGGCGACGCCGACGTCACGGACGCGCTGACGCAGGTTCAGCGGCTCACCGAACCCGAACCGCCACGCCAGCAACACGACGATCGCGACGACCAGATACGCCGCGCCATGTCCGCTGGCCAACGTCTGCAATGAGAAGAAGCCGAGCGCGAACAGTAGATCACGGCGCCGGCCGCTATCGAGGTAACTGTGGAGAAAGGCCAGGCAGAACGGAATCCACTGCACGGCAGTCATATGCAGCTGGCCCATCCGGATGAAGCGCGGCGGGACGAACGCAAAAATCAGCCCGCAGATGAACGCGGCGCCGATGCTCATTCGCAGCCGGCGGCCGAGCAGGAAGGCGCCGGTTCCGCACAACACGCAGGAGATCAGCGCCGTCAGGTTCGTGCCGAGGACGATATTCCCGGTCAACCAGATGATCGGGGCCGCAAAGAAGGCACTGCCGATCAGGTTTTCCGAATACGCAAGGGTGTTGGCGTACGGGTAGTAGATGTTGGCGTCGAAAATATTCCACGGTTGATTGAGGAACGCATGGGCGTCCCACGCCAGCGTCCACAGATACATGTGCGCATCGGGCACGTCGCCGAGAACACGGCTCCCAGGTGCGAGTGAAAACGGCAGCGCCATCAACACCGTGAGGACGCCATAGACCGCCGTCACGGCCAGCAGGGTGATACGTTCCGAGCCGACGTGCACGGCTAATGAGTATACGGCTGAAGCTGAAGACTGAAGGCTGATGACTGAAGGTTGATGACTGATGCTAAAGGCTGACAGCTGACAGCTGACAGCTGATAGCTGATAGCTGATAGCTGACAGCTGACAGCTGATAGCTGCTAAAATCGCTCCGTGAGTTATCGCACGCCGCTCGAGGCGCGGATCGCCAAGAAAGCCACCAAGGCGATCGTCGACTTCAATCTCATCGAAGATGGCGATCGGGTCATGGTCGGTTTGTCCGGCGGCAAGGATAGCTGGGCGCTGATCCAGATTCTCGACGTGTTGCAGAAGCGCGCGCCGATCGACTTTTCGATCGTCGCGGTGAATGTGGACTCGGGGTATGAGGGCTACCAGCATCGGCAGGTTGCGGCGGCCTGCGCCGAGCGCGGCTGGGAATTTCACAGCGAGCACACCACCATCGGAGCGGTCATCGACGACAAGCTCGAGACCGACGAGACGCCCTGTTCGTTGTGCGCGCGACTGCGCCGCGGCGTCCTCTACCGTCTGGCCCGGCAGAGCGGCGCGACCAAAATCGCACTCGGACATCACCTCGATGATTTCGTCGAGACGGTGCTGCTGAATTTGTTCTTTGCAGGCGCGCTGAAGGCGATGCCGGCCCGGCTGACATCGGACAACGGCAAGCACGTGGTGATTCGGCCGCTGGTCTACGTCACCGAAGCCGAAGCGCGCGACTACGCGAAGGAATGCGGGTTGCCGATCATTGGCTGTTGCTGCCCGGCTTGCGGCGATCTGAGCCTGCAGCGGCAGCGTGTCAAGCGCCTGATTGCCGATCTCGAACGCGAACACCCCAATGTCAAGTCGTCGATGATCAAGGCGCTCGGCAACGTCATGCCTCGCCACCTGCTCGATCGGCGGCTCAACCCGCTCGGCGACTTCACGGAAGCCGTGGCCGCCGAACCGTCGTTGATCCCCGTCATCGTCAATAGACCGGCGTGAGGGCGGTCGTCCAGCGGGTCACATCCGCGCGCGTCACGGTGGACGGCCGCGTCACCGGCGAGATCGGCGCCGGACTGCTGGTGCTGCTGGGAGTGGAGCAGGGCGACGGTCCTTCCGACGTCCAGTACATCGCGGCCAAGGTTCGCGATCTGCGAATTTTCACCGACGATGCAGGGAAGATGAATGTGTCGGTGCTCGATCGGCAGGGCAGCGTGCTGGTCGTGTCGCAGTTCACGCTGTCGGGGGACGCACGCAACGGCCGCCGTCCGTCCTTCGCGACCGCAGCGCCGCCGCCGATTGCGCGCCCGCTCTACGAAGATGTCATGCGAGAATTGAAAGCGAGCGGCTTGCATGTCGAGGCCGGCGAGTTCCAGGCCATGATGCAGGTTGCCCTGATCAATGACGGACCAGTGACGATCCTTCTCGACAGCAGGAAAACATTTTGATGATTCGAGCATTCGGCGGTGTGCTGTGCGTACTGTGTGCGGCGACCGTCTCGTTCGCGCAACAACGGCCGCTCAAGACGGAAGACCCCGAAACGATCGGCTCCGGCCGCATTCTGATCGAGGCGGGTGTCGATTACGATCGCGACGCCTATTTCCCGGTATCGGGGCTCCGCGGCAATCATCTGGTGGTGCCGTCATTCGGCGTGAGCCTTGGCGTCAGCTCGATTGCCGAGATCCAGATCGATTGGCCGCTGTATCAGCAACTGCGCATCACCGAACGGGTGGCCGGCGCGCCGCTCGCGAATCTGGTGCAGGCGACAAACGATAGGAGCGAGGATTTTGGCGACATCCACATCGGCGCCAAGGTCAGGCTGATCAGCGAGACGGCGCGGCGGCCGGCGATCGGCAGCTGGTTTCTTACGCGTCTTCCGAACGCCGGCAATGAGGCCGGGATGGGCAAAGACGTCCAGGATTTCTCGTCCGCGCTGACGATCGGCAAGACCGTCCAGTCCGTGCGCGTCGTCGCCAACATCGGCATGGCGATGCTCGGCAATCCGACGCGGCTCGCCGCGCAGGACGACCTGCTGATCTACGGCTTGTCGGTCGCCCGCGCCATCAGCGCGCGCTCGGAAGTGGTGGGCGAATTCATGGGGCGCGCGAACTTCGCGAACATCACCACGCCAGGTGCCGAAGACCGCGGCCTCCTGCGATTCGGCGCCCGCCACACCATCGACAGCGTTCGATTCGACACCGGCTTGCTCGTCGGGCTGACGTCCCGGGATCCGCAGATCGGTGTCACCGCCGGTCTGACCTGGGTGTTCAACGGGCCGCCGATTCCATGATGCTGGCAGTCGCCAAGGCGCACGCCTACGGCAACGATTTTCTGTTCGTGCCGGCCGCCCAGGCCGAGGGACTGCGCCACGACGAGCTGGGGCGGCGGCTGTGCGCGCGCCACACCGGCATCGGCGGGGACGGCGTAATCTTCTACACCATTGCGCCCGACGGGACGGCGCAGATGAAGTTGATTAACGCCGACGGCAGCCCATCGGAACTATCGGGCAACGGCCTGCGGTGCCTTGCCGCACTGGTATTGTTCAAGCGCGAGGACGCGCGGCAGCCGCCGATCAACGAAGTTCGCGTCGATACAGCGGCCGGGTGGAAAACACTGACGTTGATCAGCCGCCAGGGTGGTCGCTACATGTTTCGCGCGGCGATGGGGCAACCGGAGCGAATCGCGCAGGAGACCATTACTGCCGCCGGAGAATCGCTCACCGTTACGACGCTCGCCGTCGGCAATCCGCAATGCGTCGCGCTGCTGAGTGAGCTGCCCGATCTCGCGCGCTTTCATCGGCTCGGACCCGCTTTATCTACTCACCCGCGGTTTCCCGAAGGCACCAACGTCGAGTTTGCCGTCGTCGAAGCGCCCGACCGGGTGCGCATCCTGATTTGGGAGCGCGGCGTTGGACCGACGCACGCGTCCGGTACGGGGGCGTGTGCGTCGGCGATCGCCGCGATTTCGCACGGCGGAGCGAAGAAGGACGTCCAAGTTGTCGCTCCCGGGGGCACCCAGCGCGTCGAGTGGCTCGACGACGGGATCTTTCTGAGCGGGTGGGCCGAAGTCGTGTTCTCCGGTCATTGGGTGCCCGCAGTCGCCGACCTGTCCTGACACGTCCGCACTGTTTTAGGCGCGACGCAGATCCGTTTCTGATCACCCCACGGCGGCCGGCCATCGCAATTTTTGCGACGGCGAGTCGCCGGTCTTACCGTCGCCGTGGAGGCGTTCGAGGGCCCGCGGCGCTGTCGATTTCGCTTAAAGCCGCCTGAAGTTGCGCCGCCGCGCCATTGAGCGATGCAGCGACGGCGCCGTAGTCTTCCGCCTTCAGCGCCGTGCGCGCTTCTTGCAGTTGCTTCTCGACGACGGTGATGGTGCTGCGAGGCGCCTTGAGGAGGCGTGGGTTAAGGCGTGCCACGGCGGGCTCGTTCAGCTCGCTTTGCGCGCGCGCGAGCAGCGTGGCGGCTTCGGCGATCGCGCGTTCGGCTTGACCGCGGGCGTCGGCGCGGCCATCCACCGCGATCTTGGCCGCATTCTGGGCGCGCTCCCGGCTATCGAGCGCGAAGTTGAGCGCCTGGCGGTAGTCGCCGGCGGCGACGAACTCTTCCGAGCGGCGGAGGGCGTCTTGCGCGGCGGTGAATTCGGCGGCCGCGAACTTGTCGGCGCCGGCGGCGCGCGCGGCGTCGAGGGCGCCTTGTGCCTGATTCATTTCCTTGTGGGGGGGCTCAGCGCCGCAGCCGGCCGAGCACATGATCATGACGAAAGCCAGGCGGCGCGCCACACGAAGCATCTCTGACGAGTATACGCCAGCGATCAGCGAGCCCTTGTCCGCAGCGAGCGCGGCGCACGCGCGCACCAAACGCGCGACCGGCGGCAGGCGCGCGCCAGAAGCGCCGGCAATCAGCTACCATGAAGGGTCCGGCGCAATGGCAACGGTGCCCGAGGTGGACCGTCCGCGCGAGAAGCTGGCGCGGGTCGGCGCCGAGGCGTTGGGCGACAACGAGCTCGTCGCCCTGATGATCGGGTCGGGTCTGCGCGCGCGCAATGCGCTGCTGGTGGCGCAGGATGTGATCGCCGCCGCCGATGGCGTGCAAGGGCTGGCGCGGATGGGGATCGACGAGCTGTGCCGGGTACGCGGCGTCGGCCAGTCGCGCGCGGCAAGGCTGCTGGCGGCGATCGAGCTCGGGCGGCGGACCCTGTTCAGCGATCGGGGCAAGCGGCCGCAGATGCTGTCGATCGACGACATCGCGCAGTACCTGTTGCCGCGGTATTCGGGATTTGCGGTCGAACGTTTCGGCGTGATGTTGCTCGATCAACGGCAGCGCGTGATCCGCAGCATGATCCTGTCGACCGGCACGATCGAGAGCAGCGTGTCGCATCCGCGGGACATTTTTCGCGTGGCGATGCTCGGGTCGGCGTCTCGGGTGGTGGTGTTTCACAACCATCCGTCCGGCGATCCGATGCCGAGCGAAGCCGACCGGCTCGTCACGCGGCGGCTGGCGCTCGCCGGCGAGCTGATGGGAATGGATTTGATGGATCACATGATTCTGGCGGGAAGCCGGTATTACAGCTTCAAGAAGGCGGGCTTCCTGTGAAGATCCTGTATTTCGACTGTTTCGCCGGCGCCGCCGGCGACATGATCCTTGGTGCGCTGCTCGATGCCGGCTTGCCATTCGATGCGTTGAAGCAGGCCCTCGGCAGCCTGGCGCTCGACGGCGTCGACGTGTCGCTCGAGCGCGTCGTCAAGACCGGCATCACCGCCGCGAAGTTTCGCGTCCACGAGCACGCGCCAGCCGGATCGAGCTCGCGGGCATCGAACGGCGCTCATCCGCATCACCATCTGAAACACATCTTTGCGGCCATCGATCGATCGGCGTTGAGCGAGGCGGCGAAAGCGCGTGCGGTGAAGATGTTCCGTCGGCTCGGAGAGGCGGAGGCCGCGATCCATGACACCACACTCGAGCGCGTCCATCTGCACGAAGTCGGCGCCATCGACTCGATCATCGATATCGTCGGCGCCGCGTTTGCGATGGAATGGTTCGCCGCGGATCGGGTCGTGGTGTCGCCGATCAACGTCGGCGGTGGCATGGTCAACTCAGCTCACGGCGTGTTTCCAGTGCCGGCGCCGGCGACGCTGGCGTTGTTGCAGGACGCACCGGTGTACTCGAGCGGTGTGCAGATGGAAACGCTGACGCCGACGGGCGCGTTGGTGTTGACCGAGTACGCCACGGGATTCGGGCCGGTGCCGTCGATGAAGATCGAGCGGGTCGGCTACGGGGCCGGCGACCGTGAGATCAAAGAAACGCCGAACGTCCTGAGGGTGATCGTCGGCGAGGTCTCGGACGCGTCATCGGTCTCCGCTCCGGCGGACGTCGACTCGAGCGGCGAGCCGTCAGGGCCGACGATGAAGGTCGCCGTACTCGAATGCGAGATCGACGACATGAACCCGCAGATCTTCGGCGTGCTGATGGATCGGCTGTATGCCGCCGGCGCACTCGAAGTGTTCTACTCGTCCGTCCAGATGAAAAAGAACCGCCCGGGCACGCTGATGACGATTGTCGCCAGGCCGTCCGATCGTGCGGCGATGACCGAGATTGTCTTCCGCGAGTCGACGACGATCGGCGTCCGCCACCAGGAGTTGCAGCGGGAATGTCTGGATCGCGCGATCGTCAGCGTGGCAACCGCGCTTGGACCGGTACGCTTCAAAGTCGCGAGGCGTGACGGGCGCGTGATGAATGCGCAGCCCGAATTCGAAGATCTGGCGAAACTTTCCGCCGAGCACGGCATCCCAGTCAAGGAAGTCCAGGCGCTCGCCCACAAAGCATGGCTCGATTCTTTCTAACGACGGCGATCGATTACGTCAACAGCCGTCCGCACCTCGGGACGGCCTACGAAAAGATCACCGCCGATATCATCGCGCGCTACCGCCGCCTGGCCGGCTACCAGACGCATTTCCTGATGGGGAACGACGAACACTCGCAAAACGTGTTCAAGCGCGCCCAGGAGCAGGGCAAAGATCCGCTCGCCTATTGCGACGAGATGGAGCGGGTGTTTCGTGACGTCTGGAAGACGCTCGATATTTCCTACGACGATTTCATTCGCACCACCGATCGCAAGCGCCACTATCCGGCGACGCAGAAGCTGGCTCAAGTCGCCTACGACAAAGGCGACATCTACGAGGGCTCGTACGAAGGCTGGTACTGCGAGGGCTGCGAGGCGTTCAAGCCAGAGAAGGATTTGGTCGACGGAAACTGTCCGATTCACAACACCAGGCCGCAGTGGATCAAGGAAAAGAATTGGTTCTTCCGCCTCTCCAAGTATCAACAGCCGCTGCTCGACCACTTCGCGAAACACCCGTCCTTTCTCGAACCTGAAATTCGCCGCAACGAAATCCTGCGTCTGATCGAAGGCGGGCTCGAAGATATTTCGATGAGCCGCAGCGGGCAGTCGTGGGGCATTCCCGTCCCGTTCGATCGCGACAGCGTCGTCTACGTGTGGTTCGACGCCTTGATCAACTACGCGGCTGCCGTGGGCTACGGGTGGGACGACGAGCGGTTCAAGCAGTGGTGGCCGGCAAGCCTGCACATCGTCGGCAAGGACATCACGCGTTTCCATAGCGTGTTTTGGCCGGCGATGTTGATGAGCGTCGGCGAACCGCTGCCGGCGCAAGTGTTCGGCCACGGTTGGGTGTATTTCAAGGGCGAGCGGATGAGCAAGTCGCTCGGCAACATCGTCGATCCGCTGGACGCCGCCAATCGTTTCGGCCCCGATCCGTTGCGCTTGTATCTCGCCAAAGAAATTCCGTACGGCGGTGACGGCGACTTTACGTGGGAGCGCTTCGAGGAGAAGTACAACGCCGATCTGGCAAACAACCTCGGCAACCTGGTCAACCGCGTCGCGTCGATGACCGAGCGCTACCAGCAGGGACGCGTCCGAGCCACGAGCGCTGGAGCACTGGCCGGCGTCGCTGCCGACGCCGTCGCCGCGTACCGCAAGGCGATGGACAGCCATGCGCTGCACGACGGTGCTGCCGCCGCATTCCGGTTGGTGAGCGCAGCCAACAACTTCATTGCCGAGAAGCAGCCGTGGTCGCTCGCAAAGGATCCGGCCAACGCCGATCAATTGAACGGAGTACTCGCGGAGTCGGCGGAGGCGGTACGGGTTGCCGCCACGTTGCTGGCGCCCATCATGCCTTCGTCCGCGACCGAAGTGTTGCGACGGCTGGGCGACGATCGACCGTTACACGAACGACGGCTGGACGCCGACACCGCGTGGCGATCGTCGGGCGAGAAACAGATTCTGAACGCCGGCGCCCTGTGGCCGCGCATTGAAGCAGATAAGGGAGCGATCGTGAACGACGAGCAGAAGCCAGACGGGACGGGCGAGGCAGGTCAGGCAGGTCAGGCAGGTCAGGCAGGCCGGGCGACGCAGGCGGGTCCCGAGCAATCGATTGCTGGATCGGCAACGCCGTCGACTCAGGGCTCGCCAGCCGCAGCACCGCAGGCGCCCGGGGCGCCCGCGGCGCCCGAGGCGCCGATTTCCATCGACGACTTCATGAAAGTGCAGCTCAAGGTCGCGAAGGTGCTGGAAGCCGAACGCATGCCGAAGTCACAGAAGCTGTTGAAGCTGAAGGTCGACGCAGGGGAACCGGAGCCTCGCACGATTCTCGCCGGCATCGCCGAGTCGTACGAGCCGGAAGCGCTGGTCGGTAAATCGATCGTGATTGTCGCGAACCTGGCCCCTCGCAAGATGATGGGGACGGAGTCAAACGGCATGGTGCTCGCGGCCAGCCCCGACGGCGGTCCGGCGATCGTGTTGAACGCCGAACCGGCCGCACCCGGCACCCGCGTGCGCTGAGAACTGAAGACTGAAGACTAAGAGCTGAAGCTGAGGCCGTAGCTGAAGGCCGAAGGCTGAACGCTGAAGGCCGATCGCTGAAAGCCGATCGCTGAAAGCTGATCGCTGCATGACCGACAGTCACTGTCACATAGCCGGCGAGGAATTCATCGCGGATCTCGACGCGGTGGTCGAGCGCGCACGTGCGGCGGGTGTCTCGCGGGCACTCGTCATTCTGGCCGCGGAGGACGAGGACGAGATCCGTCGATCCGAGACGGTGTCGACGGCGTGGCCGGAATGCCGCTTTGCCGTCGGCGTCCACCCGCATCACGCTCACGTGTTCGCCGATGAGCCGGACGTTGCCGCGCGCCAAGTCGCGCAGCGCCTCGATGCGATGCCGGCAGCGAGGGCGATTGGCGAAATCGGGCTCGATTACCACTACGATTTTTCGCCGCGCCAAGTGCAGCACGCGGTATTCCGCGCCCAGATCCGCCTCGCGCTCGAGCGCGATTTGCCGGTTGTCATTCATACCCGCGAGGCCGAAGACGATACCTTGCGCATCCTCGGTGAGGAAGGGCAGGGCCGCCTTCGCGGCGTCTTCCACTGCTTCACCGGCGATGCCGCCGCGGCCTCGCGCGCGCTGGCGACCGGTTTCTACCTGTCGATTCCAGGCGTCGTGACTTTTCCCAAAGCGGTGTCGCTGCGTGACGCGATTGCGGCCTTGCCGTTGGACCGCGTGCTCGTCGAAACCGACAGCCCCTACCTTGCGCCGATTCCCTTTCGCGGCAAGCGCAACGAGCCCGCGCACGTCGTCAAGGTCGTCGAGCAACTTGCGACGCTGACGAACATGTCGGTGGAGACGATCGCCGTCGCGACCGACCGTAATTTCGAGAGGCTGATCGGGTCGTAAGGCTTTGCTGTTCAAAGCATTAGCCATGCTTACGCTCGTTGACACCACGCGAGCGGTATGGTCTGATCAACGTACGTGTCGAACGCCGCACCCAGGACCCAGGCGGACTTAATCCAACTTTTTGAGCCCGTCCGCGCGGATCTCGAGGCGGTCGAACGCGAGTTCGCGCGCCAGGTCGAATCGCAAGTTCACGTCATCCCCGAAATCGGCAACTACCTGTTGAAGAGCGGCGGCAAGCGCGTGCGGCCGGCCGTGCTGCTGATGGCGGCGCGGTTGTGCGGCTACAGCGGTCCGCGTGCCATCCTCAACGCCGCGGTCGTCGAGTTCATCCACACCGCGACGCTCGTGCACGACGACATCATCGATGATGCGGACGTGCGGCGAGGGCGTAAGGCCGTGCACTCGCAGTGGGGCAACGATGTCACCGTACTGGCGGGCGATTTCCTCTACATCAAGTCGATGGCGATGGCCCTCACGCAGGACACGCTCGACATCGTCCGTCTGCTGTGCGACGTGACGCTGCGGATGATCGAAGGGGAAATCTATCAGCTCACCAAGAACGGCATCGTCGATCTGAGCGAGGACGAGCACTTCGAGATTATCCGCCGCAAGACCGCGTACTTGTTCGGCGGGTGCGCCGAGATCGGCGGCATGCTTGGCGACGTCAACCAGGAAAAGCGCGAAGCGCTCCGCGAGTACGGCTTCAGCCTCGGCATCATGTTCCAGCTGGTCGACGACCTGCTGGATTTCACCGGCGCCGCCGAAAAAATCGGCAAGCCGATCGGCGGCGACCTCCGCGAAGGCAAGATCACGCTGCCGTTGATTCACCTCCTGAATCACGGCGGGCTCGAAGCCGGCGATCTGATTCGCAACGCCGTGCGCGACCGCGACATCTCGCCCGACAACTGGGCGCGCCTCAAGGCCCTGCTGCAGGAGCATCGCTCCATCGAGTACGCTTACTCCCGGGCTGTCGAATTCGGCGAGAACGCCAAGCGGCAGCTGCGCCTGTTCGCGCCGAGCCAGGAACGCGAGGCGTTGATGGGCCTCGCGGACTACGTGCTGCTCCGCGACCGCTAGTGCATTTCACCGCAACATGACGCACGGACACCCCCCGACCCGATAGCCTTGCCCGTGTGTCAGGTGGTTGACGTGGTCTGTGTGACGCTGAGCCATGACGCCCGCTGAACGAATCGACAAACTCCGCAGCGACATCCGCCGTCACGAGGAGTTGTACTACGTCGAAGCCAGGCCCGAGATCAGCGACGCCGAATTCGACGCGCTGATGCACGAGCTCATGCAGCTCGAAGCCTTGCATCCCGACCTGCTGACTCCGGACTCACCGACGCAACGCGTCGGCGGCCGCCCTGCCGAAGGTTTCGCGCAGGTCGAACACCTGCAGCCGATGCTCAGCCTGGACAATGCCTACAACGACGATGAGCTGCGCGCGTTTGACGAGCGCGTGCGCAAAGGCCTGGGTCTGGACATCTCTCCGGCGTATGTCGCCGAATTGAAGATCGACGGACTGAGCATGGCGCTGACGTATGAGGACGGCAAGCTGGTGCGCGGCGCGACGCGCGGCGACGGCACCCTTGGCGAGGATGTCACTCAGAACGTCCGAACGGTACGGGCCATTCCGTTATCGCTGCGTGGCGGTCCCTCCGGACGCATCGAAATCCGCGGCGAAGTCTACCTTCCGAAAAAGAACTTCGAACGCATCAATCAGGAGCAGCAAGCCGCCGGCGAGCCGCTCTACGCCAACCCGCGGAACACCGCGGCGGGGACGATGCGGAATCTCGACCCGAAGCTGGTGGCGAAGCGCGGTCTATCGGCATGGATGTATCAGCTCGTGCCGCAGGAATTCGAATCGCACGCCGAGATGTTGCGCGACCTGGCCAGCTGGGGCCTGCCGGTCGAGCCCCATTGGAAGAAGTGTAGCGGCATCGGCGAGGTCATCGCCTTCTGCGAAGAATGGCGCGAGAAGCGGGGGTCGCTCGCGTTCGAAACCGACGGCGTCGTGATCAAGGTCGACGATCCGCAATTGCGCGAGCGGCTCGGCTACACCTCGAAGTTTCCGCGATGGGCGACCGCCTTCAAATTTCCGGCCGAACGGAAGGTCGCCATGCTGCATCGCATCGAGATCAACATCGGGCGCACCGGCGCCGCGACACCATTCGCGATGCTCGAGCCGACCGTCGTCGCGGGCTCGACCATTTCGATGGCGACGCTGCACAACCCCGACGACATCGTTCGCAAGGACATCAGGCCCGGAGAGCTGGTCATCATCGAGAAGGCTGGTGACGTGATCCCTCGCGTGGTCGGTCCCGCCGATCCCAATCCCGATCGCCCGACGCCGCGATGGGTCATGCCGACGACGTGCCCGGTCTGCAACAGCGAATTGCAGAAGGCCGAAGACGAAGCGGTGTGGCGATGTGAAAACAGCTCGTGCCCGTCGAAGCTGCGCCGCGGCCTCGAACACTTCGCCTCCCGCGGCGCCATGAACATCGAAGGTCTCGGCGAATCGCTGATCGGCCAGTTGTGCGAAAAGGGCGTGGTCAAGAGTTACGCGGACATCTATCGTCTCGACGCCGCGACGCTGGAAGGGCTCGAGCGGATGGGCAAGAAGTCCGCGTCGAAGCTGCTTGGTGAAATCGAGCAGTCCAAATCGAACGACGTGTGGCGTCTGCTCTACGCGCTGGGCATCCGTCACGTCGGCGAACGCGGCGCGCAGGTGTTGGCGGATCATTTCGGTTCGATCGAGGCGATTGAGCGCGCCAGCCTCGACGAATTGCAGCAGGTGCGCGAAGTCGGCCCGGTGCTGGCGGCGTCGGTGCGCGCGTTCTTCGACGAGCCGCGGAACCGTGAGCTGATCGAGGCGTTCCGGGCCGCCGGCGTCAAGGTCACCGGCGACCCGAAGCGCGCTCCCGCCGGACCGCAGCCCCTTGCGGGCAAGACGTTCGTGATCACCGGCGAGCTCGAAAGCATGTCGCGCGACGCGGCACAGGCCCGCCTCGAAGCACTCGGCGCGAAAGTCACCAACTCGGTAAGCAAAAAGACCACGGCGCTGATCGTCGGCCGCGACCCCGGAGCGAGCAAGTCCGAGAAGGCGAGCGCCCTGGGCATTCCGACGCGCAATGAACAGCAGTTGTTGGAGCTGCTGGCCGCGGCCGAGGCCGATGGTGCACTGCCCGGCGGCCTATAATGATCGGGTCATGACGCGGCTCTTCGCGATCACTACGGCGACGCTGACGGCGATCATCGGCGTGCTGCTCGGCCTGCTGCTGTCGGTGCAGCGGCCGCCGCAGCTGATCGCGCCGGAGCCGGCCGCCCGTGTCGAGCCGGACGCGTCGCCAGCCGTCGAAGTGCCGGCAGCGCTGATCGCGCCGGGTTCGATCAACTTTGCCGACATCGCGGCGCGGATGAATCCGGCGGTCGTCAACATCGACGCGACAGCGCGTGGCCGCCGCGCCCGGCAGCTCGTCGAGGATGGCGGCCGGCGCGGCAGCGACGACCCGTTCACGCAGGGCCGCCGCGGCGTCGACATGCCGCGCCGCGGCACCGGCACCGGGTTCCTGATCGATGCCGACGGCAACATCCTGACCAATCATCACGTCATCGAAGGCGCCGAGCGGCTGACCGTCAAGCTGGCCGACGGGCGCACGCTGCCCGCCGAGGTCGTCGGCTCCGATCCGGATACCGATATCGCGCTGATCAAGGTGACGGCGCCGGGTCCGCTGCCGCACGCGACGCTCGGCGACTCCTCGAAGCTGCGCGTCGGCGAATGGGTCTGCGCGATCGGCAACCCGCTCGCCTACGAACACACCGTCACCGTGGGCGTCGTCAGTTTCATCGGCCGCAAGCTGTTCGACCCGAGCCTGGATAACTACATTCAGACGGACGCCGCCATCAGCTTCGGCAACAGCGGCGGGCCGTTGATCAATTCGCGCGGACAGGTGATCGGCATCAATTCCGCGGTCAGCCGGCAGGCCAGCAACATCGGCTTCGCGATTCCCATCAACCAGGCACGCGCCGTCTTGAAGCAGTTGAAGACGAGCGGCCGCGTCGAGCGCGGCTACATCGGCGTGACGTTGCGTGACGTCGATCCCGACCTGCAGGCGTCGTTGAAACTGTCGCGCGCCGATGGCGCCCTCGTTCAGGACGTGACGCCCGGCTCGCCCGGCGCCCGGGTTGGCTTGCGCCCGTACGACGTGATCGTCTCGGTCGACGGCCAGCCGGTGCGCACCCACGATCGGCTGATCCGCGAAATCGCCGAACGGCAGCCGGGCAGCGTCGCGCGGCTCGAGTACGTCCGTGACGGGCGCACCGTCAACGCGCAGGTCAAACTCGCGGAGCGCCCGCGACAGCCGACTGACCGTGTCGCCAGCAATGCCGAACGCTCGTTTCAGCGTACCGGGCCCGGCGAGCTTGGCCTCAGCCTGATCGAGATCGACGACAGCAACGCGCATCGCTTCGACATTCCAGCGGGGATGACCGGCCTGCTCGTGCAGCGCGTCGAGCCGTTGTCCGTGGCGGACGATGGCGGCATCGAGCGCGGGTCGATCATCCTCGAGATCAATCGCCAGCCCGTCAATTCGGTGGCCGCGTTCCGCCGCGTGGTCGGCGCCGCCCGCCCGGGCGACGTCCTCGCCCTCTATCTCTACGAGCCGGAGCTCGATCAACGCGCGATTCGGACCGTTCGTACGGAGTCACGGTGAAGCCGCGCATCCTGGTCGTGGACGACGAGGCGGCGATCCGCGACTCTTTGAAGATGACGCTCGAGTACGACGGCTACGACGTGATGCAGGCCGCCACCGGCGAAGAGGGCGTCAAGCTGATCGAGCGCGAAGCGCCGGACCTGGTGTTTCTCGACGTCAAGATGCCCGGCATGGACGGCCTGGAAGTGTTGCAGAAGGTCCGCCACCTCGTCGAGGTCACGCCGATCGTCGTGATCTCGGGCCATGGCGACATCAGCACTGCCGTCGAGGCGACGCGGCTGGGCGCGTTCGATTTCATCGAGAAACCGCTGGAGCGCGAGCGCGTGCTGGTGACCGTGCGCAATGCGGTCGACACCCGCCGACTGAAGACGGAGAACAAGACTTACCGCCGCGACGCGGAGAAGAAATATCAAATCGTCGGCGACTCGCCGGTCCTGTCCGCGGTTCGCGGTGCCATTCAAAAGGCCGCGCCCACCAACGCCACCGTCCTGATCTGGGGTGAGAGCGGCGTCGGCAAAGAACTCGTGGCGCGCGCGATCCATCGTGAAAGCCTGCGCCGCGATGGGCCGTTCGTGCAGGTCAACTGCGCGGCGATACCGGACGAATTGATCGAGTCGGAGTTGTTCGGACACGAGAAGGGTTCGTTCACGGGCGCGACCGATCGGCAGATCGGCAAGTTCGAACAGGCCGACAAGGGCACGATTTTCCTCGACGAAGTCGGCGACATGAGCCTGAAGACGCAGGCCAAGGTGTTGCGCGTCCTGCAGGAGCAGGAGCTCGAGCGGCTCGGCAGCAATCGCGTCCTCAAGGTCGACGTCCGGGTAATCGCCGCGACCAACAAGAACCTGGAAGAAGAGATCGACAAGAACACCTTTCGTGAGGATTTGTTCTATCGCCTGAACGTCGTGCCGATCCACGTCCCGGCGTTACGCGAACGCCGCGACGATATTCCGGCGCTGGTCCGGCACTTTGCCGACCTGTTCGCGCGCGATAACAACTTCCGCCGCAAGACGTTCACCGCCGCCGCCATGGAAAAGCTGAAGCAGCAGCACTGGCGCGGCAATATCCGCGAACTGCGGAATTTCGTCGAGCGCCTCGTAATCATGACGAGTGGCGACGCGATCGATGCGCGCGACATCCCGGACGGCGGCGCGATCCGCGGGGACGCCGCGGCGCCGGTGGCTGGCACGCCCGGCGAGGTCAGCACCACCGCGACGGAGCAGTCCTGGATGCAGGCAGCGACGCTGCAGGAGTTCAAGTCGGGATCGGAGCGCGCCTACCTCGTGACCAAATTGAGGGAGAATGGATGGAACATCTCGAAAACGGCCGAGGTGATCGACACGCCGCGCAGCAATTTGTACAAGAAACTCGAGCAATATCAGATCTCGCAGGAAACGGACGGATAGCAGGAAGAATCAAACAAGAAGGCCAAGGCTGAAATCCGTGGCCGGAGGCCGGAACCACACGGCCGCAGTGAGCCGGGCGATCGCTGCCGGCGGTAACCATTCGCAAGAATGAAGTGCCGCCGGGAGAGGAAAGTCCGAACTCCACAGGGCAGTGCGCCGGGTAACACCCGGGCGGGGCGACCCGACGGAAAGTGGCACAGAAAACAAACCACCGCGCCGAAGCCCGAAAGGGCGTAGGCGGGGAACGGGTGAAAAGGTGGGGTAAAAGCCCACCGCGCCTCTGGTAACAGAGGTGGCAGGCCAAACCCCGCACGGAGCAAGACCAAATAGGGATGCTGATCGAACGGCCCGTTCGCGCATCCGGGTAGGTTGCTGGATCCCGTCAGTAATGGCGGGACTAGAGGAATGATCGTCACGTCGTCGCTCGCAAGGGCGGCGGCGGACAGAATTCGGCTTACAGGCTGACTGCGGCTTTAACCCTTTTCGCTTCGGATCGCGGATTTCAGACTTGGCTAATTATCTCGTCACCGGCGGCGCGGGCTTCATCGGTTCGCACATCTCCGAGACGCTCGTTCAGCGCGGCCATCGCGTGCGCGTCGCGGACAACTTCGTTACCGGCTACCAGCACAACCTTCGCCACGGCGTCGAATTCGTCGAAGGCGACTGCGCCGATCCGGACTTTGCCCGGCGCGTCGTCGACGGCATGGACTACGTGGTGCACCAGGCGGCGATCCCGTCGGTGCCTCGCTCGATCGACCGCCCGCTCGAGTCGCATCGCGCGAACGTCGACGGCATGCTGCAGATGCTGCTGGCCTCACGCGACGCCGGCGTGAAACGGCTGGTGTTCGCGGGTTCCTCATCGGTCTACGGCGATACCGAGATCCTGCCCAAGACCGAAACGATGCCGACCAAGCCGCTGTCGCCGTACGCGCTGCAGAAGCTCACCGGCGAAATGTACGGACAGATGTTCATGCGGCTGTACGGCTTCGAAGCGGTGACGACGCGCTACTTCAACGTATTCGGGCCGAGACAGGATCCCGGATCGCCCTACTCGGGCGTCATCTCGCTGTTCATCAAAGCGCTCGTCGACGGCACGCGGCCGGTGATCTATGGCGACGGCGAGCAGACCCGTGACTTCACCTACGTGGCCAACGTCGTCGACGGCGTGATCCGCGCGGCCGAGACTCCCGGCGTCGGCGGAGAGGTGATCAACGTCGCGACGAGCAGCCGCATTTCACTCAACGAGTTGCTGGCGACCCTGAAAAAGATCTTCAACTCGGACGTCGAGCCGATCTACAAGGACGCGCGTCCTGGTGACGTCCGCGATTCACAAGCGGACATTTCCAAGGCCGAGCGCCTGATCGGGTACAAGCCGTTCGTGGGACTGGAAGAAGGACTGCGCCATACGGTGGAGTGGTACAAGACCACGCACCAGTAGCGGGCGCTACCGTAACTCGGTCTTGCCGTCGGTATAGTAGGCGGTGAGCGTGTCGCCGGCGATCTCCAGTGCCGATGGACGCCCCTTATAGACGCTGGCCAACATGCCGGTATCGATCAGAATCGCACGGCCGCCAAACCGCACCGTGATCGATCGATTCGGCTGCGGCGTGTGACCGGTCACGAATCGGCGCGCCCCCAGCTTCTTCAAGACCGACGCGAACGGCTCGCCACTGGCGTCATCCTTGACGGTCGCGAGCCCGCGATACCAGAGCGCGCCGTCGTTGTCGATTGCCAGCCAGCCGTCGATCTTGAGCACCTCCTGCGCCTCCATGAGCAGCGGCACGTTGATCCGCCGGCGATCGGCCTCCTTTCCCTCGGCCTTGGCCGCGGCGATGACCGCGTTGGCGAGACCGATCTCGCTCGATGCGACCTGAAGGATTTCGTTGAGCGTGAATTCGGCGGTCGCCAGCTTCCGATCGATCAGCTGCGCGACGAACTTGTCGAGCCGCTGAATTTCCATCCGCAGCTGCGCGTTGAGTTCGTCGAGCGTTGCCGGGGTCTTGTCCGGAGGAATCCCGGCATGCATGAAGATGTTGCCGTCGACGTTGACCACCATGGGTTTGCCGCGCAGCCATTCGCCGTACTTCCCGCGCGGGCCCATCGCTTCCATGTACTCGACGAACCCGGGCGGATGCGTGGTCATCCACGCCTGCCGCGTCTGCGCGTAGACCGAGGGCACCGGCTCGCCTTTGTCTTTCTTGTGGGCCGCGAGTTTCGCGTAATTCTCCCAGGCCTGCACGCGCCGTTTCTCGGAATCCGGACCGGCAAAGGTCGCGAAGATCTCTCGCGTCACATCGCGCGTTTCGCGAACGAGGTTCATGACCTCGTGGTTGCCGAGCAGGGCAAGGGCACCGCCACCCGCGTCGTCGGCCTGCTGTTCGAGTGACATCAACAGGTCCATGACGGCACGCTGGCCTTCGCCGCGATCCATGTAGTCGCCGGTCTGGATGAGATGCGTCTGCCCGCCCGACCACCTGTTGCTGCCATCAATCAGCCCGGTGGCCTTGAGGATCGAGACAAAACCGTCGAAGCTGCCGTGGATGTCGCCGATCGCGACAATGCGTGACGGCCGTTGAATCGCCGCTTCGGGAGCAGCGCCGACAACGGCCGCGAGCAGAGCGGCGAGCGCAAAGATCAGCGTGTGAAACCGACGCATCGTCCGCTAATCGTAGCGCACGCCCGGCCGGGTCACGACGCGTATATTGGCGCGGCGGAGAGCTCCTGCAACTCGGCGAGTCTAGCAGCCGCAGTGTTGATGCCGTCGCGCTGTCTGGCGGTGCGCAGATCGACAAGCCGCTGCAGGCCAGCGATCACTTCCGCCAGCTCCGGCCCGCTCGACGTGACACCGGCGGAATGCGTCGTGTTCGCGACTCTGGCGGGCGCTTCGAGGAACGGCTTCACCAGCCGGTTGTGGTGGTAGGCAGAGCCGGCGCCGTGCGCCCTGCACGCGGCGATCAGACGGCGTGCGTTGTCGCGCCACGCGGGTGTCACACCATGCGCGGCCGACTCGTCGAGGAAGCACGACAGCAGCGACGGTTGCCGATCGAGCGTCCGCATCGCGGGTAGATCGTCCGGGGGCACGAATGGCGTCTTTTCGTGAACGACAGCTTGATAGAAGGGATCGTCGATGCGGCACAGGCCGAGCAGCACGTCGACTTCGTTGATCGCTGCGAAATCTCCGCCGTTGGATCCGCGATACGTCTGCGAGCCAACCCGGTGCGGCTTGTAGTACGGGCGGATGTTAAAGAAGAAGCGATCGACGTCGAGCTGTTCGCTCAACTCCTGGTTGAACCTCAAGACGTCCTTTAGGGCGGTCGTCGCATCATCCAGCGCGTAGGCCGCGGCTCGATTCGACACGCCCATTGACGCGACTTCGCGCAAAGCGTTCGCCGCACGCCGATAGGCGAGGACGCCAAGCGCGTTGAACTTGATGAAGATCTGCTCGTCGTCGAGCGCCGTGAAGGCGCGAATGCGTCCGCCGCGCGCGGCGTTGAACAGGGCGTGGTGGGCGAACACGTGTCGCGGCGCCACGCCGAGCCGGCTGCCAAGGCGTTGCGCGACCGCCCAGGCAGTTTCGCGGGACGCGGTGTGCGGCGGTGGCGCGGCCTCGTGACGCTGGCTCGAGGCGAGATAGTGGCCGATCATCCCGAGCAGGGCGTAGGCATCGCGATCGTTGTCGGGGAGCGGCACCCCGCTCAAACGCGCCATCAGCGCCTCGCCGTCGCGCAGCAGCTGCTGCTTCAGCCGATCGACCTCAGGCCGTCCGACGATGACGTCGGTGCGGGCGGCGAAGTAGATGTCATCGAGCGCCGTGTTAATCGCGACGAGCTCGCCGCGCAGCCATCGATCGAGATCCGCCAGAACATCAGCCACGCACATGTCTCCCTCGAGGCTGACGATAATTCACTACTGGTCCTATGTTAAGGTCCAGTTCAATGCCATCGAAGAGGACCAGTCGTCAGCCTGAGCTGCTGATCACGCTGTCGCGCGATCGGCGCAGGCCGATGCGTGAGCAATTGCAGGACGAGCTGCGAACGGCGATTCGGGATCGCCGTCTGCGGCCTGGTACGGTGCTGCCGTCCACGCGTACGCTTGCCGACGACCTGTCGGTGTCACGCGGCGTCGTCGTGGAGGCGTACGAACAGCTGGCTGCCGAGGGTTATCTGGTGACACGTGCCGGCGGCGCGACGCGCGTCGCGGAGTTAATCCGGGTGCGGCAACAAGCGGCTGCCGCCATGACCGACGAACGTTTCGCATTCGACTTCCATCCCGGCGAGCCTGATCTTCACAACTTTCCTTATGACAGCTGGCAGCGTGCGATCCGCAAGGCGGCCAGGGCGCTGAATCCGGCGCAGCTCCGTTATCGCGATCCACGTGGCGCCATTGAATTGCGGGAAGCGCTCTCGAGCTATCTGGCGCGCGCGCGGGGAGTGGTCAGCACTCCGGAGCAAGTCGTCGTGTGCAGCGGGTGTACTCAAGGTCTCAGCCTTGCCGGCCGCGTGCTGCAGAAGCGCGGCGCAACGCGGTTGGCGGTCGAGGCCCCGGGGCACCCGCACGTGCGTCAGGTCGTGATGGAATGCGGATTGACGCCGGTGCCGATCCCGGTGGATGACGATGGGTTGGATGTGACGGCGTTACAGCGGCATTCCGTGTCGGGAGTGATTGTGTCGCCGGCGCACCAAAACCCGACCGGCACCGTGCTCTCGGCGCATCGGCGTCAGCAACTGCTGGCGTGGGCGGCGCGCACCGGTGCAATCGTCATCGAAGACGACTACGACGCCGAATATCGCTACGACCGTCGTGCCGTCGGCGCGCTGCAGGGATTGTCACTCCGTCATACGTGGTATGTCGGCTCCGCGAGCAAATTGCTGGCGCCAAATCTGCGATTGGGATGGTTGATCGTCAATGGGCCGATGCTCGACGACATCGTTCGGACCAAGTTGCACGTCGATGCCGGGACGCCGGTCATGGAGCAGCTGGCCTATGCGCACTTCATCGACAGCGGTGAGCTCGATCGGCACTTGCGGCGGATGCGACGCATCTACGCGTCGCGCCGGCTGGCGCTGCTGCGGGCGCTGCACGCGCATTGCCCTGATTGGGACGTCAAAGGCGCAGCCGCGGGCTTGCATCTGGTGGCCGTGCCGACGACCGACCGGCAGCAGCGAGCGGTCCTCGACCGCGCCGCGAGGCATTCGATCCGCCTTTATCCGCTGTCCGGCTATAACGCCGGAACGCGTGGCTTCGTGTTTGGATACGCGAAGTTGACCGAGGCGCAGATCGCCGCCGCGTTCACGCGCCTCTTCGGATAGTCGTTACTCGTAGAACACCGACTGCTCGCCGCGGGTCTTGACCAGATTGTCGATGGCCTTCGCCATCAGGTCGCGCCGGGTGAGCAGCGCGCGCTTCTCTTTATCGCCGACCCATTTCTCAAGGCCGCGATTCAAATCCTCCATCGTCAACGCCTTCATGCGGTTCCAGAGTTGGCGATCGACGCGGCCGAGCGGCGCGAGATCCTTCAGATCTTTCTTGTCGATGAAGGCGCGCGAATGATCGATGAGGATCAAGTGCCAGTCATGGTCGTAAATCAGATTGCCCTGGTTGCGATCGATGTTGGCGATCAGCTGATCGAACATCTTCATGCGTGTCAGTTGCCGGCTCCACATCGGCTCAGGACCCTGTGGCGGTTTTTCGACGCTCCAGCTTCTGGTGTTTTCAACCCAGTAGACCGCCGCGCCCGTCAAGCCATCCAGCTTGCGCTCCACGATCGGCGGCACCATGTGCATGTCGAGCAGGCGATCGAGTTTGTAGGCGGCAATCTCGGACTTGTAGCTCTCCATGAAGCCCTTGCTGTAGCCGGGCCGCAGCGGCTTCCACGCGAAGCGCGCACCGCTCTCCAGCGTGGCGCGCCTCGGTTTCGTCACACCGATCGGCACGTCCTCCATCTTCAACACTTTGCCGTCGAGGAGCTCCTTCTCGATCTGATCCTCGAATCCGGGCCAGGTCAGCGAGCACTTGCCGGGGTCCGAGGCCGGAACCGCAACCTGCGCGGACAGCGTGGTTACCGAGATAGCGAGTGTCAGCACGCCGATTAAATAAGGAGCTCGTGACATATGGTCCTCTCGAGCGGCCATTGTAGCGTGCCGCGCCATACCCGTTCGGTGTAGCCGCCGCGAAACCGCGGTTGCGTCACGCGCAACCGGAGTTCCTCGACGGCGGCGCAAATTGCCGCGGGATTTCAGCAACGGCCGGCGGCCGCGGCAACCCGCGTTGTCGCTTCGGCCGTGACCGCATCCCGGCACCACAGACCGGGACGGACGACAAACCGCGTCGTTCGAATGGTTTGCGCCCGAACCCGCACGACGGCGCTGCTCTTGCTCAACGAGTCGGCAGCCGCGCGCGGGCCTTTCTGCAGGCTGCTCCCTGACCGCGAGTAATCACAGACTCTCGCGCGCGGCCACATTCAGGAGGAAACCATGATGCGAACCACGATAGCCACGCTCGCCCTGTGCGGCGCGCTTGTTTTCATGACCGCCACACCGGCCGCCGCGCAAGCATCCTCGGCGGCCGCCGCCGCACAGCCCGCTGCGTCGACGAAGCCTGTTTTGAATCTCAACGCTGCCACCGTCGATCAACTCGAGACGCTGCCGGGCATCGGCCGCAAGACCGCCGAACGCATTCTCGAATATCGAACGAAGAGCGGCGGTTTCAAACGAATCGAGGACCTGATGAACGTGAAGGGCATCGGCGAAAAGAGCTTCTTGAAATTGAAGCCGTTGATCGCCGTCAAAGCGGCCGAGAAGGCGCCCGGTGAATGATCGCGGCGCCGCCCTGATCGATCTGATTGCCGCATCGGCGCTTGGGCTGATCCTGACCGGCATCTCGGTGCCGGTCATTGGCGGCACCCTCGACCGCGAGCGGACGATCAGCGGCGCGCGATTTCTCGCAGGACAGCTGCAGCGTGCACGGCTCGACTCGCTCAAGCGCGCCCGCGCGGTCGCCCTGCGCATCGAGGTGATCGACGACGAGATGACGATGAGGTTGTATGGGGATGGGAATGGCAACGGTGTGCTGCAGCGCGACATCGAGCGCGGCATCGACCTTCCGTTCGCCCCGGCGCAGCGCCTGGATCACGAAGTGCCGGGCGTGGCGTTACGAATCAACCAGCCGATCGTCGACATTGGCACCGGTGCGACGCTGCAACCTGGTGATGACCCGCTGCGCATCGGCAACAGCGCGCTCGTCACGTTCAGTCCAACAGGCAGTTCGACGAGCGGCACCCTGTATGTGGCCGCCCGTCGCGGTCCGCAAATGGCGGTGCGAGTGTTCGGAGCGACCGGCCGTATCCGCGTGTTGATGTTTGACGCGCGGATGCGGCAATGGCGCCCGTAACCACCGTCATCGAACGGCGGCGCGAAGTGCGGCACGCCGCCGGTCCGGAGCCACGCCACCGGCGCGCCCTGCTTCGGCCTGGCGTTCCGGTCACGCTCGTCAACGTCAGCACGCGGGCCGCGTTGCTCGAATCCTGTATCCGGCTGCGGCCGGGCGTTCACACCGAGATGCAGTTGGGCAGCGGCCACTCGCGGATTTGCGTACGCGGCACGCTCGATCGATGTCACGTCGCGGCGCTGCAGCCGTTGACCTATCGCGGCGTGTTGCTGTTCGAAAGCGCGGTCGATGTCGACCGTCTCGTCGGCAAGGGGTAACGGGTAGTTGGTGCCCATCCGGAATTTCGGCCGATGGGCATCTGCTACCCGTCAGGTCACGCGGCGCCACGCACGCCACGCGATTTTCTCGCCGGTTCGAACCGTTCGCGCCCTGGCATCGCGTTTGGTATGTCCGGATGCACGGTGAACAAGTGATGGAGATCACGATCGTCAACAAACGGCAATTGCGGCGCGCCGACCGGCGCGCCGGTATGAATCATCTGGTGCGACAGGTCGCGGCCGATCTGCTTCGCGCGAGTGATCGCCGCAACCTCGGTGCGATCCTGACCCAGCGGCTGGCGCAACTGACGCGTGTGCGCAGCGTCGGCATCAAGGAGCTGGCCGCGCCTTCGACCGTGCGGCCGCTGCAGCCGATCCGATCGGAGGACTACGTCGCGTTCTCGATTCCGGTCAACGAAGACGGCCGCCAGGTGCTGCTGGAAGCGTCGTTCGACGCCCGCGTGCGTCCCGACGACTGGACCTGTCAGCTGCTCGAAGCCGGTGCCAGCCTTGCCGCCATCCTGCTCGAGACCGAGCGGCTCGCCAACACGCCGGCGGCGCTGTCCCAGGCGGTTCGCGACGGCGCCGCCCCGCTGATTGGCTCGAGCGAAGTGATGCGGCTGTTACGGGAGCGCGTCGAGCGGGTGGCCAACACGAATTTCACCGTGCTGATCGAAGGCGAGAGCGGCGTCGGCAAGGAGCTGGTGGCACGCCAGATCCACGAGCTTGGCATGCGCCGGCAGGGCCCCTTCGTCGCGATCAACTGCGCCGCATTGGTCGAAACGCTCATCGAAGCGGAGTTATTCGGCATCGAAGAGCGGACGGCCACCGGCGTGCGTGGGCGACGCGGCAAGTTCGAGCACGCCGACGGCGGCACGCTGTTTCTCGACGAGATCTCGGATCTGTCGCCGGCGGCGCAGGCGAAGCTGCTGCGTGTCATTCAGGACCTGACCGTCGAGCGCGTCGGCGGCAGCGGTCCGCGTCAAATCAATACGCGCATTGTCGCAGCGACCAATCGGCCGCTCGCGGGCCTGGTCGATCGCGGCTTGTTTCGAACCGATCTGTTCTATCGGCTGAGCGGCGTCGAAATTCGCGTGCCGCCACTTCGCAATCGCAAGACCGACATCATCGAGCTTGCGCAGTACTTCCTGGCGCGCCACCAGGGCCGCGGCCGGTTCACCATGACGGCGGCCGCCGCGGACGCGCTGACCGCCTACGACTGGCCCGGCAACGTGCGTGAGCTCGAGCGGATGATTGAGGGCGCGATTGCGACCGCCGAGTCTCGCCAGATTCGCGTCGACGATTTGCCCGTCAGCTTGCGGGGCGGATATGCCGAGCACCTCATGCCGTCGTGTCAGCTCGGCGACACGATGCGCGCCTGGGGCAGCCGCTATGCGCGGCTGGTCCTTGAAAAGAACGCGGGCAACAAGCGGCAGGCCTGCCGCGCGCTGCAGATTAGCTATCACACGCTGAATGCGTACTTGAAGTACCGGCCAACGTTGACCCCAGTCGCCGTGGAGGAACCGCGCGAGCTCGTGTCACAAGGCTGACCAATCGTGCCGGGAGCCTCCGGCTGAACCAATGCGACGAGGCGGGGCGGAAATCTCGGCTGCGCGGTCAAGCGTCGCCAACGAATGTCGGGAGAAGTCAATGGCTCGATGGCTGGCAGCTGTGGCCACGGCGGTGGGCGTCGTGTGCACAGCGATAGGGGTGGGAATTTCTGCGTTCGAACGCGAGACCGCGACGCATATCGGAACTGGCAGCATTGCAGCCGGTGGTGCGCACACCGTAATCGCGATGCCCGACGGACGCGTCTTTGCCTGGGGCGCGGGCACGCGCGGACAGATTGGCGACGGCGATCTGGTTGATCGCTGGGTACCGGCGCCGATCCCGGGGATGAGCCGCGTGGTGGCCGTCAGCGCCGGGGAGGCGCATACGGTCGCAGTGACAGACGAGGGTGAGGTGTGGGCGTGGGGCGCGAATACGTTCGGTCGGCTCGGCGATGGGACGAACGATCATCGCGCGCAGCCGGTCCAGGTGCGAGGGTTGTCCAACATTCGCGCCGCTTCCGCCGGCCGCGCTCACACGCTGGCGTTGCGCGAGGATGGGCGCGTCTTCGCGTGGGGGCTGAACAAGGACGGTCAGCTTGGCACGGGCAATCGCGAGTCGTCTTTGGTGCCAGTCGAAGTCGTCGGCCTGACGAATGTGGTTTCGATTGCCGCCGGCGATCAGCACTCGCTTGTGGTAACGGGCGACGGCCGCGTGTTCGCTTGGGGTGGCAATCAATTTGGCAGTGTCGGGGACGGCACCGTCGACGATCGATTGCGACCGGTGATGCTGGGGATTGTCGAGGTGGCGAGCGTGGCGGCGGGCGACGGCCATAGCCTCGCGCTGACGCGATCGGGTGCGGTCTGGTCGTGGGGGCGCGGCACCCACGGTCAGCTGGGGACCGGATCGACGAAGTCGGCATACGCGCCTGGACAAATCAACGATCTTCGAGCGAGGGCGATCGACGCCGGCCGCGACTTCTCGGCGGCGATTCTCGAAGATGGCCGGGTGGTAGCGTGGGGAGCCAACGGGTCGGGGCAACTTGGCGACGGAACGACGACGAGGCGTCTGGTCCCGGTTGCGGTTCAGGCCGTCGATGGCGCACAAGCGATCGCCCTGGGCACGACTCACGCCGCCGCGGTGACGATCAACGGCGCGGTGCGGACGTGGGGAGACGGTGGCTCCGGCAGGCTGGGCGCCGGATCGACAACGAGTTCGACGGGCATCGAGATCATGGCGGCGATCCCGAAGTGGGGTGTCCCGCCACCGCCGCCAGATTCGGTCCCGCCCACCATTACCGCGACGGTGTCACCGCCGCTGCACGACGGTTGGATGACCGCGCCGGTGACCGTCACCTTCCACTGCGCTGATGACGTCGTGATTGCGGCCTGCTCGGGTCCGGTCACGATCGCTGAGGACGTGTCTGCCTTGACTGTCGAGGGCACCGCTATCGACGGCGCCGGCAATCGCGCCACGACGACGGTGATCGTCAACGTCGATCTCCACCCGCCGGTGCTGTCGATCGTCGATCCGATCGAGGGTTCGGCGAGCGATCAATCCGTCATTCAACTGACCGCAACGCTCGTCGATCGAGGCTCCGGTGTCGCGGGCGCTTCGTGTAATGGTCAGCCGGCGACGGTGAGTCACGACGCGCTTACCTGCACGGTGGCAGTCAACCCGGGGCGCAACGACATTGTCGTCTCGGCCATCGATGTCATCGGCCACGCGGTTTCTAAAGCCGTTACCGTCAACGGCGTCGGGACCTCATCGTCTTTGACCCTGACGCCGGCGTGGCGCGCCCTCGAACTGCATGAGCGGGCGCGGTTGTCGTTGCGGGATGACTTCGGCGCGGACGTCGGACAGGCGTTGTGGTCCAGCAGCGATCCGGGGATTGTGGAGCTGTCGGCAGACGATCCTCCGGTGTTGACCGCGGTCGCCGTCGGGACCGCCACCATTCGTGCTGAGAAAGACGGGTTGAACGCGGAGGCGACGATTACCGTGTCCACGGGTCTGGCGGCGGGCGATACGCGTTGGACGCTGCCGACGTCGCCGGACTATCGCAGCGAGCTGCCGTTGTTTGCGAATCGAGTCGATCCGTCCGTGCCGGATTTGTTTGCGATCGAGACGCGGCAGTGGGGCACCGCCCTGGTTCGCGCGGTGACGGTTGACGGTGATATCCAGTGGCAGCAGCATGTGCCGGGGGTGCCGCTGATGGCC
>Ga0196963_10000280_pt1 | contig 47641 bp, 65 predicted proteins | sample S1_5metaG_FD_148600 | JGI IMG/M metagenome (GOLD analysis project Ga0196963, IMG submission 148600) | Soil microbial communities from Anza Borrego desert, Southern California, United States - S1_5 | ecosystem: Environmental > Terrestrial > Soil > Desert | place: USA: California | collected... | reverse complement strand
TCACTGGACGACGGCCGTCATTTTCTGGACGCCGTTCGCCCTGCTGTTCGTCGTCATGTTCCCCATCGGGGCCGTCTCGGTTTACGCCGAGGATCGGCTCCGCTGACCCCCCCCGCGAACAACCCACCCAAAGGACGGCGACCCCATGCACCTGCTCAACCTCGAAACCCCGGCCCCACCACCCGCCCGATACTGCCTCTGCGGGTGCGGGAAACGCATCCACCGCGACAACCGACACGGCGTATGCGTCGATTGCCGAGCGAGCGGGGCCGCCTACCACAAGTCCCGCAGCTTTCGCAACGCCAAAATTGGGGCAAATTCAGCCCATTATCGCCGGAGAAAACGGGCTCTACTGGACAAACAGACCGCCCGACGCACCGGGATCTGGATCGACGCGCTCCGCGCCAGCGTCCCCGGCATCACCAGCGGCCAGCTCAAGGGCTCGCTCTGCTCCCACACGATCCAGAGCCCCCGCGACAACGTCACCGGGTACGTCCGCCGCGCCCTGGCCCACGCGAACCGCCTCTGGTGCGTCTACGACTTCACCCCCGCCGACGCCGGCCGCGACGACGAGAACGACGCCCTCGGCGCCGTCGAGCGGTTCCTGCTGGTCGAACTGCTCGAGCACCGCCCCGGCGACGGCAGCGAGACCTACGAGGCCCGCCGCGAGCGGCTGCGGCGGTCGCGGGTGCCGTGCCACCGCCTGCGCGTGCAGGTCGACGGGCGGCCGGGGATTTGGGTGGTCAACTGGCGGGAGCGGCTCGCGGTGCGGGCGGGGATTGGGAAGTAACAACGACTTACGCGAAAGGATCGAGAAATGCGCGAGACAACGAACACCGATGGAGAAGCCCGCCAGTGGGAGCACCGGGCCAACGTGCTCGAAAAGGACTGGGAGTACGAGAAGCTGAGGGCGGACAACGCTACGGCGACCGTGCAGCGGCTGCGGCTGCTCCTGCGCCGCGCCCAAGAGTGCTGCGAGATGCTTACCCCGCCCGCGAGTGACTGCTACACGAACGGGGTGCAGGCAGACATTAACGCGGAACTTGACAAGCGCGACCCCATCGACCCCTTCGACGCGAAGGCGTGGCGGGAGATGTTCGACGTTCGCGACTTCGACGACGAGGGGGTCGACGTCCCGCCCGAGGTCACGGACCCGGCGCGGCTGCTCGCGAGGCTGCGAAACGACCGTCCGACCTACTCGGTCGAATGCCGACGGTGCGAGGGCCACGGCTTCCTGCCCGAACAGGCGTTCATGGCCCTCCCCGACGACCCGGAGCCGACGTATCCGCCGTGCCCGGACTGCGGCGGGACGGGTCGAATTCGCACGGGGTTCCGCGACGACTCGAAGGAGCCCGCAAGGTGACCGCCCTCCCCTCCCACCCACCCCTCCCGCCCCCGGTTCGCCTCGCCGCCACCGACGACGAGGACGCCGGGGCCGCGCACTGCCGCGAGCTCGCCGAACGGCTCAGCCCCGCCGAACAGGAACTGTGGGTCGACCGGGGATACCCGGTGGACGACGCCCTCGCGCGGGCCTGGGCACGCCACGCCCGCTTCACCGCGGGCGACGACACCGCCCAGATGGCGCGGGCCCGGGCCGTGTACGCGGCCAAGCTCGAACGGCGGCGGGCACGGGATCGGGTGCGGTGGGCGTTGAAGCCCCGCCGCTGACCCGGCCCCACCCCGGCGCGGGCGGGGGGTAGAATCACAGGCGAAATCACAGATGGCCCTTCTCAAGAACAACGTGAAGCAGGCCCCCGGCGGCAAACGCCCCGGCGCCGGCCGTAAACCCGACGTGGTCAAGCAGATAGCGCAGACCGCGATGGCCGACAAGGCCGTCGATTACCTCGAAGCGATCGAGCGGCTGGCCCTCTCGACCGACAGCGACAAGGTCCGCCTCGCCGCCTACGTCTACCTGACCGACCGCCTCCTGGGTAAGCCCAAGGAGCCCAAGGACGTCACCGGCGAGATCGTCGTCCGCGTCGAGGGGTACAAGCACGCCTGGAGCGAATGACGCGGCTGGAGGTCAACCTCACCGGATCACCCCAGCCGGCACAGGAGCCGTTCTTCTGCGCCAAGGGCCGCCACATCGCCTACGGCGGCGCCCGCGGCGGCGGCAAGTCCTGGGCCATGCGGCGCAAGTTCGTCCTCCTCGCACTCCACTACCCCGGCCTCAAACTCATGCTGCTGCGGCGCACGCTCCCCGAGCTCCGCGAGAACCACATCCTCCCCCTGCTCGGCGAGTTGTCCCGCTTCTGCCGGTACAGCGACGACCAGAAGGCGTTCATCTTCCCCAACGGCTCCCGCCTCAAGCTGGGCTATTGCGACGCCGAGCGGGACGTGTACCAGTACCAGGGGCAGGAGTACGACGTGATCGGGTTCGAGGAGGCGACCCACTTCACGCAGCCGATGGTCGAGTTCATCCTCACGTGCAACCGCAGCACGCGGCGGGACCTATCGCCCAGGGCGTACTACACGGCCAACCCCGGCAACGTCGGCCACGCCTGGTTCAAGCGGCTGTTCATCGACCGCGACTTCACCGAGACCGAGCGGCCGGGGGACTACCACTTCTTCAAGGCCCGGATCTACGACAACCCGGCGTTGCTGGAGGCCGACCCCGGCTATCTGCGGACGCTGCAGAACCTCCCCGACGACCTGCGCCGCGCCCACCTGGAGGGCGACTGGGACGTGTTCGCCGGGCAGGTGTTCAAGGAGTTCCGCCGCGAGATCCACGTATGCGACCCGTTCCCGATCCCCGCCCACTGGCGGCGGTGGATCAGCAACGACCCCGGCTACAACGACCTGGCGACGTGGTACTGGCACGCGGCCGACGAGGCCGGTCAGGTCTACACCTACCGCGAGTACACGATCAGCAAGGACACCGAGCGGCGCGAGGGGGACGCGACCGCGTGGATGCAGGCCCGGCGGGTGAACGAGCTGTGCGGGGACGAGCCGATCGACTTCATCGTCAGCGGGTTCGACGTCACCCGGCAGACCGGCTCGTCGGCGATGAGTTTCAGCGACCACTACGTCGAGGCGGGCCTGCAGAAGCCGATCCCGCCCCAGGTGGGGAACGACCGGAGCAAGTTCAGCCGGCGGATGATCGTGCACGAGTTCCTGCGGCCGTACACCGTGCCCGCGAGCGACACCGAGCCGGCGCGGACGACGGCCAAGGTGCAGATCTTCTCGACGTGCCGCGAGCTGGTGCGGACGCTGCCGCTGCTGGTGTACGACGAGAAGGACACCGACCAGATCGCGCCGAGCCGGGACGACCACAGTTACGACGGGTGGAGCTACGGCATCCAGGCGTGGCACGCGCGGGCGGTGGCGCCGGCGACCCCCGCCTACCAGCCCGGCACGGCCGGCGACATCCTGCGGCACGCGCGGAAGCTCGGGACGGAGAAGCCGCGGGACCGGGTGTTCGGGTAGGATGGTGGGTTATGGTCAGGATCAGCATCAACGGCAGGCTCTACGACGGGGCCGACTACTTCGAGCGGTACGGCGACGTGTCCGTGCTCGACGACGTGCTGGAGCACGGCCCTGCCGCCGAATCGTTCATGCACCCGCACTCCTTCTGGTGGAAGAACCTGCGGGACTCCCAAGTCATGCAGCGGCTCGCGCTGGGCCAGTGCTTCGAGTGTGGCGACCCCGCGGCATGGCACGTGCGACGGCACAACGCGGACGGCACGGTCAGCCTGGCCTACCTGCGGTGCGACGCCTGCCACGGCGTCGAACTGGCCGAGGACTCGCGGAGCGACCACGACCTGATCGAGCGCATCGATTCCCCCGCCGCCCCCGGCGAGAAGGCGGAACAGCTTCGCCGGGAGAAGGAGGCCGTCCGGCGGCCGGACGGCAGCGCGGGCCTGACCTGCTGGTGCTGCGGGCGGGTTCAGCCCGCAACGGCGATCAGGGGCGCGTGCTGCTACAACTGCAACCAGACGCTCGGGTGACTCCCCCGCCGCCCCCGGGCGTGATATGATCCGTGCGCGTACGGCGTCTGGCTGCGCAAGTGTCAATGGCGACACGCCGGCATAAAGCCGGAGAGACGGGTTCGATCCCCGGCGTGGCCCACACCGTACGCTTGGCGAAGGTGCTTGGAAATGGCATACAGACCCAGGGCGTCTTACGACGCCCTTGAGGCGAGCAACCCGAGAGGGCCTCTTGTGGGTTCGACTCCCACCCTTCGCGTTATGGCTAAATCCACCCCCGCCGACCCCAACGCCCCCGCGGCGTCCGTCCCGCTGATCAAGCCCGTGCGGCCCGCCAAGGTCACCGCCGAGGCCCTCGCCCCCGTCGTCGCGCACAAGATCGAGCGCGCCGGCCTGGGCCAGAAGAAGAACGACGGCCGCCGGTCGGGCGGCAACTTCTCCCTCAAGCGGCTCGTGATCAAGGACGAGGTCAGCGGCGCCGTCCGCGAGCTCCGCGTCCCCCTCAACATGGATTACACGGATTACCCGACGATCCAGGACACCGAGGCGGTCATGGAGGAGTACGAGGAGGAGTACACCAGCGAGGGCGTCCGCGACCGCGTGCTCAGCCAGCAGGTCGACCCGTTCTACTTCCCCGGCCGCAAGGTGCCGGGCACGAACAAGGACTGGCCGGCGAACCTCGGGTTCCGGCCGTTCGACCCGGCGTGGCGGAACGACCAAGTCGAGCAGGGGAAGGGCGCGTGGTACCAGGGGGAGGAGAAGACCCGCGAGCTCGAGAACCGCATGGGCGTCGAGCGGGGCGGGCCGGTCATCACCGCGTAAACGCACAACAACACCGCCCACCGCAGACCGACCAGGGGCACTGATCGGACAGACGGGCAATGTTGAGCAACGACCCGGCCAAGATGGCCGAGGAGATCCGCCGGGCGGAAGACCACGCCGCGCAGCACCACGCGCCGATCCGCCGCATGGTCGAGCAGTTCGCCACCAAGTGGTACCGCGAGGACAAGGGGCTCCTCGAAGCCCTCCCCACCCCGCAGAACCGCGTGTTCTCCTGGGTCGCGTGGATGCTCCCCCAGCTCGCGTTCGGCGCCCCCGCGGCCGTCGTCGAGGCCAACTGGGAACGGGCCCACGGGCCGATCGCGCAGTGGATGGAGGCCGGCGGCCGCCGCTGGGCCGCCTGCTACAACGCCCTGGCCGACGAGTTCAGCCTGTGGGTGCGGGACGCCCTGTTCGCCTACGGGGTGCTCAAGATCGGCATGGAGGAGCAGGACGGCGAGATCCGCCCGTTCCTCCAGCACGTGCCGATGGACCGCTGGGGGTGCGAGGCGCCGCAGATCGACCACGTCCGCCGGTCGCGGTTCCAGTACGAGAAGTACCCCGTCGAGTTCGAGGACCTCGCCAAGCTCCGCGGCGTCGACCCCGCCGCGATCAAAGAGATCAAGGACAGCTGGGAGCCGGTGGAGAACGGCAAGGGCGCCCGCCTCAAGGGGAGCGAGACCGGGCCGCGCAAGCAGTTCTGGGTCTACGACCTGTGGTTCCCCGACACCAAGGAGATCGGCACGCTGCTGTGCACGGCGAAGGACGAGCCGGGCAACGTGTGGCTGCGGCCGAAACGGAAGTTCTGGGGGCCAAAAACCGGGCCGTACGTCGTGCTCGGCTTCAAGAACGTGCCCGGCGACCCGTACCCGTGCAGCGATTTGCAGCCGGTCATGCACCAGATCAGCGCGATCAACGCCCACCTGCGGGCGGCGGCGCTGGAGGCCGACAGCTTCAAGACCGGGATCGCGGTCGACGCGACGATGCCCGAGGCCGCGAAGGGCATCCAGGAGGGCCTGCCGAACGGCGTCTGGATCCTGCCCGGGATCGCGACCCGGCCGAACGGCGTGCAGCAGCTCAGCATCGGCGGGAATCACCCCCAGCGGCTCGAGCACATCGCCCAGATGGGCCAGGGCCTCGACCGGGACATGGCGATGGGGGACGCGCAGCTCGGGATCAGCAACAGCGACACGGCGACCGCGAACGACATCGCGGCCCAGGCGAGCAACATCCGCATCCGGGCCATGCAGGGGATCGTCAACGCCAAGGCGGCCGACGCGCTGGCCGGCGTGATGTGGTGGCTGTTCTACGACCCGGCCGTCGAGCAGCGGATCAGCGTGACCGCGACCGTGCCCGACCCGACCGGCATGGGCGCCGAGCAGCAGGTCGAGCAGGAGGGGTTCATGCGGGGCGGGACGGACGCGACGTGGTACCGCGGCGAGTTCTTCCCGCCGATGGTCGACGTGGCGTGGCCGGAGGACTTCACGGTCACGGTGGACCCGGAGAGCACGACGCACACGAGCAACCAGCAGCGGCTGGCCGACGCGCTGATCGTCGGGGAAAAGGTGGTGCCGACCGCGCTGCAGATGATGATGCAGCCGGGCGTGGAAGCGGAGTTCTGGACGAACATGGTCGGGCGGGCGATGAACCGGCCGAATTTGTTCCGCAGCCTCTTTAGCCCGGAACTGGTCGCGATGGCGAAGGCGGGGGCGCTGACGCCGCCGGTGACGGAGCCGGCGGGGGCGAGCCCGGCGATGGGGGCGGGGGTGACGGGGTTCGGGGGGGTGATGGGTCGGCGGCCGGAGATGGGGGGAGGGTTTGGGGGAGGCGGTGCGCGATCGGGTCAATCCACCGCTCCCGGTACATCCGCACGGCCCGGTCAAACGGGTTCTCGCCCGGCGGCGGGTCAGCCTGCGGGGCGGCCGGTGGGGGCGGGGGTGTAGGCGGCAACCGGAGGTGTGTTAGGTCCGGCTCCCTACCCAGCGGATCGCGGGCGATCACGGGGCGGCCGTGCACCGATTCGAAGTCCCGGCGTAGCGCGTCGATCTTCCCCTCGACCCGCGCGAGCCAGTCGTGCAGGTGCCGCATGTGGGGCAGCCGCGCCTTGAGGTCCTCGACCGTCTCGCCCATGAGGGCGAGCGTGGTCACGACGTCGGCGGGGGCGACGGGGGTGCGGGCGGCGGTGGTCGCGACGTGGAGGTGGCGGTTAGCGAGTTCACTCATTCGGGCCCTCTTCCTTCGGCTTCGACTTCTCGCGGACGCGGGGCGTGCCGTCGACCTCTTCGACCACTTCGCACTTAAACCACGGGCAGACGCACCCGTTCGCGCCCTGCTGCCGGTCAACGAAATTCGTGACGTCGTCAAGTCCGTTGGTGGCGCACCAGGAGGATTCGTTGCGGTGGAAATGCACGTGATCGTCGTCCCAGTGGTGCGGGACGTCGATCTCGATTTCGAAGGTGTACCGCACCTTAACCCGGCGCGTCACGCAGACGCAGGTCGGGCCGTGCGGCGTGCCGACCTTCTGCCGGCAGTAAAAGCACTCGTCGGGCGGGCCAGCAGGGCGGATACCGTCGTCGTTGGGGAGCACGAGGGGCCAGGACATGCTCAATCCCCCTTCCGCGGCAGCGCCGACGCCGGGATGATGTCGATCGGCAGGGTGGTCGGCCGCTTGCCGAGGACGACCAGCGCGAGGCCGCGCATGACGTGCAGGGCGGCTGCGGCGTCGTCGACGTCCAGTTCGATGAGGCGGTTTGCTGTCGCGGTCTGCTGGACGAGCACGAGGGGGTTTTCGTCGGTCTCGTAACAGTCGATCACGTTCCCGAACTCGATCACCCGCCCGCTGGGCAGGGCGACCAGGTGCGGACGCTTCGGGACTTGGACGGGCGGTTGTTGGGCGGCTACGGTGGCTTTTCCCATGATGGGGGCGGTCCTTTCGGGGGTTGGGGGTTACTTTCTCATGAACAGGTAGGCGATGCCCCACAGGGCACCGAACACGACGACGCACTCGACGCCGATGATCAGGTTGTCGAGCGGGGTGAGGTAGAGGCGGGGCTTGCGCCAGACCTCGATCAGCACGTTGGCGAGCATCACGCACCTTCCTTCTCGGCGGGGGCGGCCAGCGTCGGGAAGGGCTGGGCGTCGGGGCCAATGTTGTTCCAGTCGATCGCCCGCGACGACACGACAGACTCTCCCGCCGACCATTTGTTCCACGTCTTGATCGCGATCGCGGCCCGTCGCTCGGGCGAAGGCTTGTCCCGCCGCAGCATGTAGGCTCGGAACGCCAAGATCGGGTCACCCTTCGCCAGTTCCGCACCGCTGCCGACGAGGTCGAAGAACCGATTTGCCTTCTCGCGGCTGAACTGCGTCGCGATCAGGTAGTGCAGGGCGGCGGCCAACCCGGGCAGCATGACCTTCCCTGCCTCGGAGGTCGCGGCGACGGAGTCGCGGAGCCCGTTCCGTTTCCTGAAAAGGTTCATCGAGACCGAAATCGGTACGGTGGGGCGGGTGTAGGCCTTGTCGTTCTCGAAGCGCCACAGCCAGACGAGCGCGGACGCCAGTGTTCCCGACTTCGCCTCTCCCGCCTTCGCGAGGTACTGCGCCAGCGTGCGCCGGCCGCCGTTGTCGTGGGTGGTCTCGGTCTTGGGGTCGATGCCCAGGACGACCACGGTAAACAGCGGGACGCCCGACTCGATGCAGGCGAGCAGGCGGTGCTGGCCATTCCGCACGTAGCCGGCCGGGTCGATGACGATCGTGTCACCGTTCAACTCCCAGAGGCCCAAGCCCATGACTTCGGCGTACTGCCGCAGCATCGACTGCCGCACGTTGCGGAAGTTCTTGCTCTGCTTCTTGCCGTCCTTGCCGTTCAGCAGGACGCCCGCCATTTCCGGCGTGATCAGGATCAGCATCAACTGGATGACCTGGCCGCCGGGGCCGCGGTACACGCCCGGGGTACCGCGCCAGCCGTCGGGCAGCGAGTAGTAGGCGGACGGCAGCATCTTCATCACCAGTGGCGCGGTCGTGGCCTTCATCGGCGAGACCTTCGAGCGGGGGGCTTTCGCGTGCATCGTTCACGTTCCTTTCGCGGCCTTCGCCGCCTTGACGTCCTCTCGGATCAAGTGCCGCACGTACTCGCTGAAATCGTCGAAGTTCAGCGCGACCATCCGCGCCGCGGCCGACTCGCGGAGTGACTTGGGGAAACTGATGTGGGCCCGCCCGACGCGGCTCGGATGCTTCGGCCGAACGGTCGCCGGGGTGCTCGTTTTCAGGTGTGTGCCCATGCTGGACACACGTTTAGCACATCGAAATGCGGGCGGGGAAACTTTTCCTTTGACCCCGCCCCCTCCCCGCGTTCCGCCCTCGCAAACTCATCCGCAGTGAAGCCCCGCACCGCGACGAGGAAGCGAGTCAGCCACACGTGCCAGTACGGCAAGCCGTGCCGCGCGTGCCGCCTGTCCAAGCGCGTCCCGGTCACCGCCGAGGCGCTGGCGACGCTCCGCAGCGCCCTGGAATCGACCCGCCGCTACCGCAACCAGGAGGCGATCGAGTCGATCCGCCTCCCGTTCAACCAGCCGGGCGCGGACGCCTACGGGCCGCGGGGCCAGCAGCGGTTCTACACCCGCAAGGCCTACGTCGAGGCCGGGCGGCGCAACGGACTGGCGTGGCAGTGAGGGACACCCGATGACCACGATCATCGAACAAGCAATCACGCAACCCAGGGGGGAGGACGGGCGATTCGCGTCACCCACCCCGCCGCCCGACGCCTCGACCGCGCCGGCCGCGACCGACGCCCCCGAACTCGCCGCCCCGGCCCCCGCCGACGAACGTGCCCCCGTCACGGCGGGGAACGAGGCGCCAGCGGACGTAGACCCCTACGCCCGCGCGAGACAGGTGCTCGCCGACAAGGCGAAGCCCCAGACCCCGCCTGCGGTCGGGGATCGGACGACGGACGCGCCCGCAGCCGCGGCGACGCCAACCGGGCAACACAAGGCGGACGGCGACACGACGCCCCAACCCTCCCCCAAGGAATACAACGGGACGCTCAGCGCCAACGAGTTCGCGCTGCTCAAGAGCGTCCCCGGCATGCTCCCCGACCCCAAGACCTGGGGCGAGATGGGCATCAGCGAGCGCCTGGACCACCTGAACGACGTCCGGGCCATCCGCAACGAGCGCAACGCGCGGTTCCAGCAGCAGCAGGCCGCCGCAGGCCGCGCCGCCCCCGCGCAACCGAACCACTCCCAGCAGGCCGATCCGCACGACGGCCGGGGCGCTGGGGTCTCAGGGCAGGTGCCACAACCTCCGCAGGCCGGGCAGCCGGCGGCGGTCGCGGGCACCGAATCGTTTCCGGACGACGTCCGGCAGGCGTTGGCATTGGTCGCGGAAGAGTGGGGCGCGGACAGCGCCGTCTACCGCAGCCAGCTCGCCATCGCCCGCAGGAACGTCGACCTGGAGCAACAGCTTCGATCGCAGGACGAACAGCGCCAGTTCGCGGCAGCCGCCGCCGAGCAGGAGCGGGTCAATCGCTCGATCGAGGACCAGCATTTCGAGGCGATCGCGGACCGTTACCCCCAGCTCAAGGACGCGGCGACGCGGGACAAGCTGCGGGACGACATCCGCGACTACCACGCGATGCGCCACCGTCAGGGCCGCCCGGTCTCCCCCGAGGAGGCGGTGCGGTTCGTCACCCACAACACCCTGTACCCCGAGATCGAGCGCCAGCAGCAGGCGAAAGCCCAGGCCGACCGCAAGCGCACCCTCGACCAGACCTTCGACCGCGGCGGACCCGCCCCGACGCCCGCGAGCCAACCGGCCCGCGAGCAGCAGGACGTGTACGCCCGGGCCCGGGAGCGCGTGAACCGCGCCGCCCGCGACGGCCAGGCCGGGCGGGCGCACGCATTGGCCGGCTAACGCGACTGCTCCCGGCGCGGGAGTGAAAACACATGGGCAAGGCCCTCGCACTGTTCGCCGACTTCGTCCTGTTGACCAACCAGTACAACCTGGAGGCCAACACCGAAAGCGGCATCCTCAACGAAGTTCAGAACCAGACCACGCTGACCGGCGACCTGATGAAGGGCGGGAACAGCAAGGTCGTCAAGACCGGCAAGAGCATCCGCTCGTTCAGCCAGTTCAGCGCGGGCACCGGCGCCGCGTTCTACCAGCCCGGCGACTCGTTCACGGCGCAGATCGAGGACGGCGTCACCGCGATCGAGTACCAGTTCCGCTTCCTCCACGACTCGTTCTCGTACACCAAGCACGAGATCGAGTTCAACATGGGCGGGGCGGACGCGGCCGGCATCAACAGCCAGACCGAGGACCTGCTCAAGGCCAAGCGGCAGTTCCAGCGCGTCGGGATGCACAACCTGGTCGACGCCGCGTGGTGGACGACCCCCAGCGCCGCCACGATGGAGACCTCGGCGACGGCCAACCGGCCGTACTCGATCCGCTGCTTCATCACCGAGGACGGCTTGTTCCCGTCCGGGTTCACGACCCTGGGCGGCGTCGCGTCGAGCCAGACGCGGTTCCGCAACAAGGTCGCGAACTACACGGCCGGCGCGATCGACACGACCTTGAAGGACGCCTTCCACTCGATGATCCGGAAGGTCGACTTCAAGGCCCCGCCGTCGATGACCAAGTACTTCGAGAGCACCCAATTCTCGAAGTTCATGATCCTGACCGACGTCAACGGGGTCAAGAAGTACGCCCAGCTGACCGAGGAGGCGAACGACCGCCTGGTCGGCGACGGCAAGGACCTCGGCGTGTACGCCGGGCAGCTCGGGTACCAGAACATCCCGATCAAGTACGTCACCGAGATCGACAACCTCGGGTACGCCTCGACGGCCCCGCGCTACTTCTGGATCAACAGCCAGTACCTGTTCCCCGTGTTCCACGGCTCGGGCTTCTTCGCCGAGGAGGAGCCGATGAACGACCGGAGCCAGCCGTACGTCTGGACCGTCCACCTCGACTTCTGGTACCAGCTGATCTGCACGTCGCGCCAGCGGCTCGGGATCATCTGCCCCGGCTAACCCTGACTTTCCTCCTCCTCCGTGACCGGGGCGGACACCCTCCCCGCCCCGGTCATTTTCAGACCTTCAACCTCCTGATCGGAGAAACAGACCATGCCCTTCGAGCCTGTCGCATTCGGGAACAACACGGACAACGAGTGGTGGGAGTACACGAGCACCACCGACGAGAACGGCGTCGGCGCCGTGCGGTGGAACGCCGCCGGCACCAAGGCCTACCGCTGGGTCAAGTTCGACAACGGCGCCGGCAACGTCGCCGCGGTCGTCGGGAACTTCGCCTACATCCTCGCGGTCTCCGGCGCGTCGGCCGGCGAGACGACCACGGTCACGATGGACCTGTCCGACAGCGCCGAGGTCGGCGCGGGCGTGTTCCAGTCGGTGATCGCGGACGGCAGCTACGGGTGGATCCAGGTCGCGGGCTTCGCGACGCTGACGACCGCCCTGACCGCCGGCGCGGACGGCGACCCGCTGACGCCCACGGGCTCCAGCGACGGCACGCTCGACGTGACGGCCGACGCGACCAGCCCGATCTGCGCGATCGCGATCGACGCGAGCGCGAAGCTCGTCAAGCTCGTCGGCCTGATCTAAGCCCCCGAACGGGCGGCGGGGTTCACTCGGACGCGCCCCGCCGCCCACCTTTCGAAACGCCCGGCGATCGCAAGTGAGGCGACGGAGGCGCGGGTCAAAACCCGCCCCCAAAACATGGGACTGGTGTAGGGAAGCACGCCGCCGCCCGCTACTTCGCACATGAGCTTCACTTTAACCCAACTCGAGGCCGCCGCCGCGCACGCCGCGGGGCGGGCGACGTTCGACACGGGCAACAGCACGAGCTTCTGCGTCGTGCAGGCCCTGGGCGAGTTCAACAACTTCGCCTGGAGCTGGCGGCACAAGACGACGACGCTCGGGTTCACCAGCGGCCAGAACTACGTCGCCCTGCCGACCGACTTCTGCCAGCTGGTCACGCTCCGCGGCGGGACGTCGACGAACTCGGTCATGCTCCCGCGCACGGTGTCGCAGGTGCTGGACCTGCGGGCGAACAGCGTGACCGGCACGGTCGGCGACGCCGTGTTCTACGCGGTCGACACGACCGGGCAGGCGACCGGGACGAACGCGAGCACTTTCAAGCTGCAGGTCTACCCGACCCCGGACGCGACGACGTCCGACGCGCTGCAGATCCAGTACCTCCGCGAGATCACGGTCCCGTCCGCGGGCAGCAACGTGGCCGACATCCCGAACCACCTGTCGGCCGTGCTGCTGACGCTCGTCCGCGGGTGGGCCGAGATGACCGAGAAGAACGAGCTGGGCGCGAACTGGGAGGTCGGGCACCGGATGCTGGCCGAGGCCCAGGCGCGGGACGGGATGCTCCAGCCGCAGTTCGGCCCGATCCGCGGGCTGACCGACGTGATGCGGCCCGACGACGGCCGCTGGTTCTACGACAACCCGATCGTGACCGTGACCTGAGAGGCGAGGAGCCCGATATGGCGAAGAAGCACAAGACCGCGGCCGAGAAGCACGCGGAGACCGCGGCGACGTTCAACGCCGACCAGCAGCAGGAGGCGGCCAACCGCGAGGCGGCGAAGATCAAGACGTGGTCGGTGGAGGAGGGGCAAGCCGTCACCACGTCCCCCGAGGCCACGGACGGCAAAGGCAATCCCATCCCGAAGGCCGTCGACGGCCCGCCGTTCTACGCCACCGAGTACGTCTTCGAGCGCGAGGGCGGCAACCGCAAAGTGATCTACACGCCGGTCGGCGCCCCCGTCCCGGCGATGCCGGCCGGGTACTGCCGCCTCGCCAACCCCCCGCTGAAATTCCCGTTCGAGACCGCCGAGGCCCGGGCCAAGGCGATCGGTTAACCCCAACGGTTCCGTCAGTAGCCCCAAACTGACAAGGAGTTACGGTCATGCCCGCAGAGTCCACGCTCAACTTCAAGTACGTCGACAACGTCGCGACCAACCCGTCCCACGGCGGGACGAACAGCACCGGCGTGCACCTGGGCGTCCGCCCGGCCGGCGCGGTCTGGGTGAACACGGTCACCGGTAAGCGGTTCCACCAGCTCCCGACCGGCAACAACGCCGTGCTCCCCGCGTGCGAGCTCGTCGACCGCTTCGTCCTGACCGAGCGGTTCCTCCAGCGGCCGGTGCTCAACGCCGACCTCGCGAGCGGCACCGAGGCGACCCGCGAGCCGGCGAACAACAACTGGGAAGTCCTGGGCACGAACGCGACGAGCGCGCTGACCACGTTCGCGGACGGCGGCGGGATCACGCTGACCACGGCCGGCGCGTCGGGCGACCTCAACGTGATCGCCCCGCACCTCGACACGGCGCAGACCGCGTGGGCGGCCGCGAAGTGGAACACGAACGACGAGATCAGCTTCGAGACGACGGTCAAGACCGGCGCCAGCGTCGCCAACATGAAGTTCTGGGCCGGGTTCAAGCTGACGAACACCAGCGTCACGGCGACCGACGACGACCAGGCGTACTTCCTGTTCGACACCGGCAACACGAACGCGGTCAGCGCCACCAACATCCAGATCTGCACGAGCCGGGCCGGCACGGACACCGTGGTCGACAGCGGCGTGACCGTCGAGGCGTCGACGAGCTACCACCTGTTGCTCCAGGTCGACCAGCACGGGGTGCCGTACTTCTTCATCAACGGCGTCCTGGTCGCGATCGGCAACGGCACGGAGTCGACCGGCGTGACGACCAGCACCGGGGCGCTGACGGCCAACATCGACCTGATCCCGTACGTCGGCGTCCACGCGCTGGCGGCCGCGGCCAAATCGATCACGGTCCGCGGCGTCGTGTGCGGCAAGACGATGAACGACTAACCGGAGGGATTGCCATGAGCGCAGTCGACCGCCTGATCACCGGCCGGGCCTACCCCCAGAGCAACGGGGCGGCCCTCAACTTCCAGAACGCGAGCACGACGTACGCGGCGACGAACTCGGCCCGGTACGTCGCCGCGTCGACCAACGCCGCGAACCTGCCGACCGGCGAGGTGCGGTTCGTCGAGGTCACCAACGACCACGCGACCGCGATCCTCTACGTCGAGCTCGGGGACGCCGACACCGCCCCGAGCACGGCCGTCGCCGGGGCCGGGGAGCGGGTGTTCCCCAGCTCGACGCGGACGTTCGGGTTCCAGGGCGGCGGGAACAAGGTGATCGCCGTGATCAGCAGCGTCGACGAGTCGACCGGGCAGATCCACTGGAAGCCGTAACGAGGAGGCCGCGCCCGTGGGCCACCTGCCGCACGTCCAACACCTGCCGCACCTCCCGCACCTGTTCGGGCGGGGCGGCCGCGACGACGCCTACGCCGCCCAGGTCCGCCGGGCCGGCCCCGTCCTCTGGTGGCGGGCCGCGTCGACGGCGCTGGAGGTCGGCTCGCCCACCCTCACCCTGTCCGGCTCGCCGGTCCAGACGGCGCCGGGCGCGATCAAGAACGACGGCAACACGTGCACGCGGTTCGTGTCGGCGTCCAGCCAGTACGCCCGGATCGCCAACCACGCGAGCATCGAGCTGACCAGCGCGGGCGGGATCGAGCTCTGGTTCCGCTGGGGCGTCAGCGGGGCGATCGACGGGCTGTACGGCAAGAACAACGCCAGCGGCGAGCTCCTGATTTACACGGAGAACAACAAGATCACCGCCTACGTCAGCGGCGCGGCCGACGCGCTGCTGAGCGCGGCGCTCACGGTCGGCCTCTGGTACCACGTCGTCGTCACGTGGAGCGGGACGAGCTGGGTGCTGTACGTCAACGGGGAGGTGTCGGACACGCTGACCGGCACGGCCCCGAGCGCGACCGCGACCGACAACCTCGTCGGCGCGTACGCGAACGGCGGCGACGGGTTCCTCCAGGGCTGGGTCGACGAGCTGGTGATCTTCAACCGCCTGCTGACGGCCGCCGAGGTCGCGGCCCGGTACGCGGCGGGCGCCAAGACGGCGCTGACGCTGGCGTCGGCGGTCGTGATCTCGGCGAGCCAGGTCTGGTTCACGTTCAACGAGCCGCTGCTCGTCGCGCAGCAATCGACGGCCGACGCCGCCGCGTTCGCGGCCTTCGAGGTGGCCGCCGGCGGCGGCGCGTACCTGTCCCCGCTGGCGGTCGACATCACCCACGACGTCGGCAGCCTCCAGTTGCAGTGCTATTACGACACGCTCGCGGTCGTCGTGGGCGACGCCTACCGGATCAACTCCGACGTCCTGAACCACGCGCTCGGTGCGGGCCGCTACGTCAAGAGCCCCGTCAGCGGCACGCTGGCTTCCCCCTGACCGACCATGCCCACCCCCACCGCCACCATCCTCGCCCAGCTCAAGGCTTACAAGCCCGCGCCAATCGTCTACGAATATTCGTGGGGCAGCTACCGCTTCGGCCGCCCCACGGTGGGGACGAACAACCAGCGGCTCTTCGCCCCCGGCCGCAAGGCCCACACGACCGCGACCGACGCCGCCGAACTGGCCAACGTCGTCCGCCGGGCCGTCGACGGCGACCGTTTGCTGATCTTCGACGAGGAGGCCGTGGGGCCGGTCGGCGACCCGGCGCGGCGGAACTTCACCGACGACGAGTGGCACGACGTGCTCGGCCGCGTCCGCGCCATGGCCGGCGGGCCCCACGCCCGGATCGCGATCTGGAACCACCCCGGCAACGAGTTCTTCAACACGATCCAGCGCGGCAAGGGGCACCCGGCGTACGACGCCTGGCGGAAGTGGCTGGCCGACTACGCGAAGCACCCGCTGGCGCAGCGGGCGGACGTGATCCTCCCCGGCATGGGGTGGGAGAAGCACTGCCCCGACCTCGCGAGGTGGCGGGAGAAGAAGAACCAGACCTGGCCGATCTTCGAGGACCTGGCGGCGCAGACGCGGCAGGAGCTGATCCCGTGCTTGCACGCCTGCCCGGCGACGGACGGCGGGCCGTTCCCGACGTACGCGGAGATGCGGCACATGCTCGACGCCTTCGGCGGTCAGCCGGTGGCGGTGTGGATCCCGGCGGTGGACGAGCAGTTCACGCCGGCGCTGCGGGCGATCCGCGATCACGAGCGGGGGAAATAACGTGTCGAACCGCCGACAACGACGCCGGGCCGAGCCGGTCGACTTCCCGCTGTGCACGCGGGGCGTCTACAAGGCGTCGGGGTATTCCCGGATCCCGGAGGGGTTCACGCCGTACGCGCGGAACGTCTACCCGTACGACAGCTTCGGCCGGCTGCGGCCGGGGCAGCGGTGCGGGTCGGGGAAGTTCTGGAGCTTCCAGTTCGGCGGCGGGGCGAAGTTCATCCAGCACCTGAGCGCGGCGCAGGTGACCGACGCGACGGCGGGGACGAGCTACTTCAAGGTGATCGTGGGTTGCGGCGGGATGGTGTACGGCCAGATGCCCGGCGACGCCAGCGCCACGCGGCTGGACGGGAGTGGGGCGGCGACGTTCAGCGCGAGCCGGAAGATCACGGCCTTTACGATCAACAACGTCACGTATTTTACGGACGGGTTGGTGGTCAAGCAGTACGACTGGGGCGCGGCCACCTTCGGCGACTGGACCGCGGCGGCCGGCACGTTTCCCGTGTCGAACTCGCAATACCCGCGGATCTGGTGCCCGTGGCGCGGGCGGGCGGTGTGGGCGCGGTTCGACAAGGGCATCCCGAGCATCATGGGGTTCGACGCGATGGGCGGGGCGGCGACGAACTTCGACTACGGCGCGACGCCCGCGCCCGACATCGCGATCGCGACGAACTCCAACTGGAAGGCCGGGCAGATCGGCGAGGGCGTGACCGCGCTCATGCCGACGAGCGGCGACGTCCTCTACGTCTCGCAAGAGAATAAAATCGGGGCGTTCCGCGGCGACCCCGGCGACGGCGGGACGTACGTGGAAGTCTCGGGATCGGTCGGCGTTTTGGCGGACCGCGCCTTTTGTGAAGTAGAGGGCACGATCTACTTCTGGGGCACCGGCGGCATCTACCGCCTGCGGCCGTTCTCGACCCCCGAGCGGATCAGCGAGGCGATCCACGACGACGTCAGCGACATGCCGCACCAGGGTTGGTACCTCGAGGCGGCGTACGACAAGAAGCTCGACGCGATCCTGTTCACCGCGACCCAGGCCGCCACGCCGTTCGCGACGAAACACTACCTCTACGACATGAGGGCGGAACGGGCGTTCGGCGTCGGCGGGTGGTGGCCGATCGACTTCCCGGCGGACACCGGCGGCGACGACAACGCCAGCGGGACGACGGCGCCGACGTACGGGCCGACGAAGATCCTGAGCTTCGACGGCAACGCGCAGACGACGGACAGCCGCGTCGTATTGCTCGGCGGGAGAGACGGTTACGTGCGGTACATGGCCGACAGCCTCGTCGGGGCCGACACCGGCGCCGCGATCACGTCCGACGCCTACCTCGCGTTCGTCCGGCCGGCCGGCGCGACCAGCGAGGCGATGCTGAACGGGTGGTGGCCGGTGCTGGCCGAGCACGGGAGCGCGGTGAACGCCGAGTGGTCGATCCGCGTGGGGGCCACCCCCTACGTCGCGCATTCGTCCCCGGCGATCACGAAGTCCGGCACGTTCACCAGCGGCGGGCGGCAGGCGGTGCAGGGGCACCGGGCGACCGGCAACAGCTTCGCCCTGCGGATCCAGAACTCGACGCTCAACAAACAGTGGGCTTTGGAGCAGGCCACCGGCCACTTCGAGCCCGCGGGACCGGTGCGCTGATGGCCGAGGCGACCAACCCGATCCACCGAAACGCGGGGATCATCCAGTACCCCCCGCTCCTGGCCGGCCTGCCCGACCCGGTGCGCCGCCAGTTCGAGATCGAGCGGACGATCAACGGCAACGTCCACGCGGACCATTTGACGAACTGGCAGCGGATCAAGAACACGTTCGACTCCGGCGACTTCACCGGCCCGCAGGGTCCCACGGGGGCCACGGGCGCGACGGGGCCGACCGGCCCGACCGGACCCGCGGGGCCGACCGGCCCGACCGGGCCACAGGGCGAGACCGGGCCGCAGGGCCCGCAGGGGGAGCCGGGCGTGTGCGAGTGCACGGGGTTCACCGGGTCGGTCAGCATCGAGACCGACGAGAGCGGCGTGACCGTGGTCCGGGAGTTCACGTGGGAGGACGGGTTGCTGAAGACCGTGGTGTGAGGCCCCACCCCCGCGCGGCGGGAAGGTAAGGTGCGGAGCATGAGTTCGACCACTTTGATCATCATCCTCGCGGTGCTAGATGGCCTGCTCGGCGTCGCCCTGCTCGCCGTCTACGTGCTCGCTGACAAGTGGCATGCCCGGGCTCTGGCAGCAGAGGCGAGGCTCGCGCCGCTCCTCCCACCCAAGACCGGGTTCTCCGGCCACATCGAGGTGGAGGTCGACCAGGGGACGATGGTGATCGCGTTCAAAGACGGGCTAATCACCAGCACTGCGATTCGCACCGATTAAGGAGCCCCATGCCCGCCCCCCTCACCCACCGCCGCAAGGCCACCGGCCCCGCGCCGATCGACAACGCCCGCTACAACGGCCCGACCACCGACCGCCCGGAGTCGTGGCGGCCGTCCGCCACCTACGGCGCGGGCACGGTCCGCACCCCCGGCGGCAAGGTGACCGGCGCGACCGTCCGCCGCGGCGGGGGCGGCGTCGGCCCGCTCGCGGCACCCGTCCGCACCGACGCCATTAACGCCAACGCCAGCCGCTACCTCGCCAGCGCGGGCGAGCGGATGTTTAACCGCCAGAAGGTCAACAACGCCCCGACCGCCGTCGTCGCCGGGAATCAGGTCTACGGCTACGGCCGGCAGGGCATGAACACGTTCGTCGCCCCGCCCGGATCGGACTTCCGATTCAGCGGCACCACCGCCCCCGTGGGGTTCAGCCTCACCGGCGGGTCGCAGGGCAACGGTGGCGGTGCCGCCGGCAGCACCTACGGCGGCGGCAACACCGGCGTCAGGGGAGTCCGCGGCGGCGTCGGCTACGGCGGGGTAGGCGGCCGCGGCGCGTCCGGCGCGATCGGCACCACCCTCCAGGCCGACCAGAACGCCGCCAACGACCAGACGATCAAGCAGTGGCAGGAGGCCCTCGACACCAACGCCAGCGGCCAGAAGGCCCAGCAGGAGGGCCTCGAATCGGCCTACGGCGGCGTCTACAACACCCTGGGCGGGCTGACGGACACGATCGGGGCGACCAAGGGCGAGGCGATGGGGTTCCTCGACGGCGTCTACGGGAAGCAGGGCGAACTGACCGAGGGGCTGGGCAAGACCGCCCACGAGCGCGAGAACCGCCGGCACACCGCCGCCAGGGGCGGGATCGGCACGAGCCTCGCCGGCCGGGGGCTGTACAACTCGACCGTCCTCGACAGCCTGACCCGCGGCGCCGACGTCGATTCCGCCTTCGTCCACAACGCGATCGACGAGGACGCCGCCCGCCTCAAGCTCGGGCTGATGAGCAACTACGCCACCCAGGGCACCGGCATCATCACCGGCGCCGGCCAGCAGCTCGTCGGGGCCGGGCAGGCGATGGCCGGGGCTCAGCAGGACTTCGCCCGCCAGCAGCAGCAGGCGCAGCAGTACGGGCAGGGGCAGCGGATCGACCTGCTCGGGAGCCGGATCAACGAGGGGCCGAACGCCGGGGCGTACAACAACCTGCTGAGCCAGCCGGGGGCGCTGGGCCAGCGGCCGGCATCCGGCGGCGGGGGCGGCGGTTCAAACTACAACCTCGACGCCCTGTTGCAGCAGTTGCTCGGCGGCGGCGAGAACACGACCACCACCGGCGGCGGGTTCCAGCCCGACCCGCGGACGGTGGCCGCGAACGAGCGGGTGCGGCAGGAGCGGGCGGCGGAACTCGCCCGGTACAACGGCCAGATGTCCGGCCAGCCGATCGGCGGCGGCACGACGACCGGCGGCCCGGCCAACCTGATCGACCAGATCGGCGGCGGCGGCGGGATCCCCGCGTCGGCGCACGGGCGGACGGACCCGCAGCCGGGCGGCACGAGCTACGCGCAGATGCCGGACGGGACGCCGGTGCGGATGAACCCGGACGGCAGCCGCGAGTACATGGACATCTTCACCGGCGAGTGGTACCGGGTTTAAGGAGCCACACGTGCCCGTCTTTCGCGTTCTCTACGATTCCAACATGGCCCGCGGGGCCGACATGGCCGCCAACGTGGGCAACCACCGCTCGCAGCAGGACCAGATCGACAACGGCCTGCGGTTCGACGCGAACGCCCGCGCCGACACCCAGCAGGCGATCGGGCTCGCGCAGGCGATCGCGCAGGACCGCCGCCAGCGGGAGATCAACGCGGCAAACAACCGGCGGATGTACGACCTGCAGGACCTCCGCGGGGATCAGCGGCTCGAGCAGATCGGCGTCACCGAGGCCGGGCGGGACGCGCGGCAGATCTACGGCAACGACCGGCAGGACGTGCGGCTGGGGATGCGGCAGGAGTTCCAGGGGCAGCAGAACGACGCGAACCGCCTGAACCAGCGGACGATCGCCGGCCAGCGCGTCGCGGTCACGGCGCGGGGGCAGGACATCGGCAACGAGAACGCGGACCTCAAGCGGCAGCAGGACGCCGCCCAGTTCGAGCAGCGGCGGAAGGACGACGAGGAGAAGCTGCGGCGGATGGAGCGGCTGCGGCAGTTGGAGGCCAGTCGGCGGGCCGAGGCGGCGGCGGGGCGGATGACGGCCCAGCGGCAACAGGCGTACATCGAGGCCCAACTGGAGAACCTGAACGACCTGCGGCGGATCAACGAGTCGCGGGCCGGGATGGGCGACATGACCGCGGCGCGGGAGATCGAACTCCTGAACGACGCGATCAACAAGAAGATGGCCGAGCTGATGGGCGGCGGCGGCGGGGCCTCACCCCAACCCTCTCCCGGCGGCGCGGTGGGCGGCGGGGGGCTCGACGCGCAGACGATGCAGACCGGCCAACCCCCCGCCCCGGTCAACCCGTTGGGTGCGGCGGCGCAGGCGATGGAGGCCGTCGTCCAGCAGGTCGCGCAGGAGATGCCGACCGCGAGCCGCGAGGCCAAGCGGCTTGAAATCAAGAGCCGCCTGATGCGGCAGGGGATCGACCCGTCCACGCTCGGAGTCCGCTGATGCCCGACCTGCTCGACAGCCTGCTCGACCGGCACGAGGGGGCGGCCGCGCCCGACCCGCTGGACGCGATGCTCGACCGCTACGAGGGCGGCAACCTGAGCGCAGCGACGGCACCCGCCCCGGCCAACTTGATCGAGGACATCCCCCTCGACACTCCCTCCCCCGTCAACCTGATCGAGGACGTCGCCCCCTCCTACGACGGGTGGCCGACGCCGTACCCCGCGCCGCCCACGGAACCCGACTACGCGCCCCAGGCGTGGCAGCAGGCCGCGATCAATGAGGTCCGGGCGACGTTCGGCAACTACAAGTCCGGCGTCGGCATGAACCAGCCGGAGATCAACGCGATCTTTGAGAAGCACCGGCGGGCGGCGGACCCGACCGCCGACCAGCGGTACCTCGACGCCAGCTACGGCAGCCTGAGCGGCGGGCAGAAGCTCCTGGAATCCGGCGTGTCGGCGATGAAGGGGTTCCACGGCGGGGCCACGTCCCTGCTCGGCTCCGTCGCCCCCGAGACGGCGAACGATATCAACCAGTGGCTGGCGCAGAACACGGCCGGCAGCGCCGACGTGTGGCAGAACAGCGTGAGCGAGGGCGCGGGCGGGGCCGCGCCGTACCTGCTCGCGTCGCGGATGAAGGCGCCGGTGGCGACCGGCATCGGCCTGGGCGGGGCGCAGGGCGTCGGCGGGACGCGGGCGGAAGTGGCGCAGATGCGCGAGGCCGACCCGAACCGGGAGATCGGCGGGGTCGACGAGGCCAAGGCCGCCGCCGCGATCGGCGCGTTGAACGCGGCGACCGGCGGCGCGTTCATGAAGCTGATGCCCGGCGTCGGCCAGTGGGTCAAGGGGCTGGCCAACCCGATCCTCCGCGGCGGGGCGGCGGTCGGCCTGGACGCGGCGGCCAACGCGCCGATCAACGTCGGCCAGCAGCTCGCGACCAACGCGATCGCGGGCGGCACGTACGACCCGTCCCGCGAGGCGACCAAGGACGTCCGCAAGGCCTTCTGGCAGGGCCTGGGCGGCGGCATCCCCGGCGGCATGGGGGCGATCCACCACGCGAACGCGGCGCGGGCGGCGGACGCGAACGCCGCGGCCCACAACGCCGACCCGGCGCGGGGGCAGCCGCCGACCCCGGACGAGATCGCCCGCGTGAGCGCGTGGGCACAGCAGATGGAGGCCCCCGATGCCACGAGGCCGCAAGCCGGGCGTCCCGGTGTTCCTGTACAGCGTGGACAAGAGCCTGTCGCTCAACCTCGCGATCTGGCCCCGCCTGAGAATCCGGCTGCGGCTGGAGGGCGACAAGTGGCGGACGAAGCTGGCGTGCTGGCGGGCGGCGCGGGGGACGCAGCGCCGGTACGGGGCGGCGCTGGGGAAGCGGGCGGGGTAAGGACGCAAGGGGCGCAAGCGGCTGCGCCGCCTCAGCAGCGCGAGCGGGTGCCCGTGTTCGAGTACGACGTCACAATCACCGAGAACGGCCAAGCCCGCCGCATGAAGCGGGTGCTCTACGACGACCTCACGGAGGAACTGGTCTCGGCAGACGACGCGCTGCCCGACGCCCCCAATCCGTTTCAGCAGGAGCCCCCCCGCGATGCCCAACCCCAACCCCCCGCCCGCGTGGCGGCAGATCCGCAAGCGCGTCCGCCGGTTGAGCAGCGGGCGGCCCAAGGGCCACTGGCGGAAGGAAATGCGGCTGGTCCGCGACCGGATCGCGCGGGGGGTGAGGTAGGGGTGTCGGCCGGTTCCATGCCCGTAATCGAACCCGGAACCCAAACGCTCGCAAACGGGCGGACGCCCAACGCACAACCTACCCCGTCCCGCCGCCCCGTCAAGCTGACCAAGCCCCGACCGTTCACCCGCAAGGACGTCGAGGACCGCCTGCTCCAGTCGTTCAACGAGTACAACGGCGAGGGCGCCAGCGGCACCACCCGCAACGCCGAGGTGCGGCAGGACAGCGGCACTGACCTCCAGGGCGTCGGGAAATTCACGTTCTTCCGCCAGCTCCCGACCGAGGTGAAGCAGTTCATGCAGGGGCGGCCGGAGATGCGGCGCGTCTTCCGCGTCAGCCAGAACACCCGCGAGGCGCAGGGGGCCGACGCGATGCACGCGATGGGGGAGAATTACTGGAAGATGGCCGAGGAGATCGCGACCGGGAAGGACTCCCGCGTCGCCGCGGCGGTCAAGTTCGCCAAGGGCAACCCCGACCCGCAGATGCAGATCCTCGCGGCGATCCACGAGAACATGCCGCCGGCCAAGCAGCGCGGGCCGATCCAGTCCGTGAACCCCGCCGAGCTCCCCCCGGGCACGAAGTTCAAGCTGTGGGGTAGCGAGTTCGAGATCGTCGAGAAGTTCGACGCGGACGGCGAGTCGATCCGCCTGCTCAAGGACGGCGACGAGTACCCGCTCGTTCCCGCCGAGGGCGTGCGGGAAATGCCGGCCGACAAGGGCAGCGTCAAGAAGGGCTCATGGGACGACCCCGAGCAGTCGGGCGGCTTCCTCGATGGGATCGAGGACGACCCGACGCCGCCGCGGCCCAAGTTCTTCGACCCCGAGGCCGAGGGGATCAAGAGCAGCGCGAACACCGGCATCTTCGGCCAGGACGTGATCGCCCCGCAGGGGAAACGGCAGGGCGGGTTGTTCCACGAACCCGTCGAGGTGAAGGGCGCCGGCGACGCCGACCCCCGCGACGCCCGCGCCCGCAAGATCAACGAGAACGACCCGAACCAGGGCGAGTTCGTCCCCGCCGACCCCGCCGGCAACCCCGACGACGTCGCCGGGATGTACGCCGGGGAGAAGGGCGCGGCCCGCCAAGGCACCGAGCGCGTCCAGGCCCGCCGCACGGCGAACGAGATGATCACCGCCGGCGTCGACCCGGAAAAGGTGCGGCTGGCGACCGGGTGGTTCAAGAACCCCTATGACGGGAAGTGGCGGTACGAGATCGACGACTCGGGGATGAAGATCCTCAAGAGCTCCGGCGACCTCGCGCTGGGGACGCCGGGGGTTCTCGGCACCGGGTTCGCGAACCGCTGGTGGCGGCTGGGCGAGGTGATCGACCACCCCAAGCTGTTCGAGGCGTACCCGCACTTGAAGAAGGTCGCGGTGGTCGGCAAGCCCGGCACCCGTGGCGGGCTGTACTCGGACAAGTTCGACGGCATCATCCACGTCGACCCGATCCAGCCCGGCTGGGAGAAGACGCTGCTCCACGAGATCCAGCACGCCGTCCAGCAGCACGAGGGGTTCGCCCGCGGCTCGCCGTTCAAGGGCGCGGCCCGCGCCGTCGAGGACCTGCCGGCCGACGACTACCGCGCCTTCTACGACGACCCGACCGCCTACCGCATGAGCGCCGGCGAGATCGAGGCCCGCGACGTCGAGGCCCGCGCCGGCATGACCGCCGAGCAGCGGGCGGGCGGGCAGGCCGAGAAGGCCAACGCCCTGTTCGCCGAGGCCGAGCAGGTGCGCAAGTCGGTCGAGTACCGGCGGGAGGAGCGTCGGTACGAGAAAGCCGGGTTCACGCCCGAGGCGCTGGCCGAGCGGAACGCCGCCCCGGCGCACCGCCGCGTGCACGAGATCCAGGACCAAATCAAGGGGCTGGGGTTCGACCTGAACCGGCGAGACGTGCGGGAGCAGTTCCTGGCCGGCGGGGTGAAGGACGCCAAGCCGTACGGGAGCGAGAACATCCCGCCGGAGCAGGCGGTGGTGAAGATGGACGTGGCCGCCGCCGCATCGGATACTTCGGGCGTGAGTGGTCGCCGCGAGCCCTGGCAGATGACTCGCCGCGAGTTTCGCGGGAAGTTTTACCAGCACAACGTCTTTCGCCCCGACGCCCCGGAAGTCGGCCCGGAAGGGTTCAAGAGCGGCATCGGCCCGAACGTTGTCCTCGCGACGGACGGTCCGCCCGCCAGCATCATGGACAAGCGGTACGGCACAAGGGAGGGCCGCCCGATCTACATCGTTCCGAAGGAGTGGGTGCGCGACACGCCGAACGGGCCGAAGATCAAGGACGGCTGGAAGCCCGGCCCGAACGACAAGCTCGTCCCCGACTACGACTACCAGCCCGTGCACGAGATGATCGTCAAGCGGGCGATCGAGAACGGCGAGCCCGTCCCGGCGTCGGTGCTCCGCGACTACCCGAATCTCCAGAAGCTCGTAGACGAGCGGGGTGTCGCCGAATCCCGCCCCGACGACGTCACCGCCGCCCCCTCCCCCGCGCACGCCGCGCCCAAGACGATGGCCGCCGGCGCCGGCCCGCAGGTCAAGTCCCGCGACATCATCGCGCAGGTCGAGAAACTGACCGGAACCCCCGTCCGCACCGGGCACGGGATGTTCGCCCAGCGCAAGGCCGCCGGGTGGTACCGCCGGCAGGCCGACGTGATCCGCAACCAGCAGGCCGAGGACCTCGCGACCGCCTACCACGAGGCCGGGCACGCCCTGCACGCGAAGGTGGTCGGGTGGAGCCTCCCGTGGCCCGCCGGCGTCGCCAAGGAATTGCAGGCGATGGGCCGCGAGTTGTACGGCAACCGCCAGCCCAACGGCGGGTACCGGCGGGAGGGGCTGGCCGAGTACGTCGCCCGCGACATGCTGGCCGACCCCGACCTGGCGAAGGTCGCGCCCAAGACGAAGGCGTGGTTCGAGGCCGACGTGCTCGGGAAGCACCCGGAGCTGGCGAAGGAGTACGCGAAGCTGAAGGAGATGGCGCGGCAGTGGGACGAGCAGGGGGCGGTGGCGAGGATCAAGGCGAAGATCCACACCGAGCCGCGGGGGCCGCTGGCGTCGATCACGAACGCATACGAGGCGCTGACCAGCCTGTTCAGCCGGCGACGGTGGGTGAATGCCTCGGCACCGCTGGAGGACGCGCAGGCCCGGCTCGTCAAGGAGCGGGGGATCAACGAGGCCGACATCCCGATCGTGATGAACCCGGCGAAGGTAATGCAGGCGCTCAAGGGGAGCGCCCCCGGCACGGCTCGGTTCATGGTCGAGGAGGGGATGGTCAACAACCGTTACGAGGTGGTCGGGCCGAGCCTGCGGGACGCGCTGCTCCCGGTCAAGGACGACGCGGACTTCACCGCCTACGCTTACGCCCGCGTCGCCGAGATGCTCCACGACCGCGGGATCGACCCCGGCATCAGCAGGGAGGACGCCGCTTACGGCGTCCGCGACCTCGAAACCCCCGAGCGGCGGGCCGCGAGCGACGCGATCACCCGATGGGCGGACGGACTGCTCGAATACCACGTCGAGGCCGGCGGGCTGTCGCGGGACGCGGCCGATTTGATCCGCAAGATGAATCCCGTCTACATCCCGCTCCTGCGGTATTTCGGCGAGTCCGCGCACGGGAACAAGGGCGGCGGGAGCGGGCGACGGGGCGTGGTCAACCAAGGGCAGGGCGTGCACCGCCGCACGGGCAGCAGGCGGACGATCCGCGACCCGCTGGAGTCGCTCGTGCTCCAGGCCGAGGCGCTGGTTTCGCGGGCGAACAAGGCTCGCGCCGGGCGGGCGATCGCGGACTTTACCGACGCCGTGGGCGGGCGGGCGGGTTGGTTCGCCGAGAAGGTCGACCTCGACCCGACCGGCCACCAGTTCAAGGTCGAGGACGTCCGCCGACAGCTTGAGGCGTTGGGCGCCGACCTGTCCGCCGTGGACATGGACCGGATGCTCATGGTGTTCGACCAGCCGACCGCGTACCGCGGCCCGGACAACATCGTGACGATCTGGCGGGACGGCAAACGCGAGTTCTGGGAGTTGGACCCGGAAGTCTACAAGGCCGTTACCGAGATGGACGTGATCGAGCTCGGCGAAGCGATGAAGCTCCTGTCGGCCAACGCCCGCCTGATCCGCGCCGGCGCTACGGCCTACAACGGGGCATTCGCGCTGGCGAACATGATCAAGGATACGTTGACCGCCCCCGTGTTCGGGCGGCGGTGGACCAAGCTCCCGGTCGTCGACAGCGTCCGCGGCCTCGTGTCGCAGATCGCCAACCTGCCGGAGGCCCAGCGGTACCACGCCGCCGGCGTCGGCATGGCGACGCTCATGGGTCAGGATCGGGCCAAGGCGGGCCGGTTCGCCCGCCAGATGCTCGCCGACAGCATTAAGGAGAAGGCCGTCCAAAAGATCGTCCACCCGCTCGACACGCTCCGGTCGATGCTGGAGGTGGGCGAGAGTGCCGCCCGCGTCGAGGAGTTCCGGCAGACGCTGGAGGATGCCGAAGCGAAATGGGGCAAGGGGACGGAGTCCGCGGTGATCGACGCGATGGTGGCGGCCAAGGAGGTGACGGTCGACTTCACGCGCGGCGGGACGATCGCGGTCGGACTCAACCGCCTGTCGCCATTCTTCAACGCTCGCATTCAGGGCGCGAGCCGCCTGTGGCGGGCGCTGTCGAACCCCAAGACGGCGACGGCGGCGACGCTCAAGGCGTTCTCGATGATCACGGTGGGGTCGCTGCTGCTCTACTGGAGCCACAAGGACGAGGAGTGGTGGAAGGAACTCCCCGACCACGAGCGGTTCAACTACTGGCACTGGAGCATGGACGGCGGCAAGACGATCCACCGCATCCCGATGCCCGAGTCGCTCGGCAAACTGTTCGGGGCGCTGCCGGTCGAGGCGTTCCACCAGGCGATCCAGAAGGGGGACCATCGGGCGAACGACGCCCTGTTCGATTTGGTGAAATCGTTCCTGCCGATCAGCAGTCCGGCCGACCTCGCGATGGGGTGGGGCAAGCCGGCGGTCGAGGCGTACAGCAACCACGACTCGCTTCGGAACCGGTCGATCGTGCCGGTGCAGATCGAGCGGGGGAAGATGCCGAAGGATCAGTACGCCCGCCACACGACCGACCTCGCGAAGTACCTCGGCGAGAAGTTCAACGTCTCGCCGATGAAGGTCGAGCACATGATCAGCGGGTACACCGGCGGGGCCGGCCTCAACGCGATGCGGTGGGCGGACATCTGGCGGGGAACGCGCAAGGACCGGGGGGAGAAGGCCGACACGTTCCTGATCGGCCGGTTCTACTCGCGCGACCCGATCGGCCGCGGGAAGCAGGTCGAACAGTTCTACGACCGACTCGAGGAACTGCGACAGCGGAAGGGGTCGAAGGCCTTGAAGGGCGGCGAGATGGGTGAGCTGATGCGGATGGAGAAGCGGGCCAGGGTGATCGCGCAGGTGCGGGATCAGGCGGACGCGAAGGTGATCACCGACGAGCAGGCTCGGCGGCGGATTCAGGATCTCACCGCCAAAACACCATGATGAGGATCATGGTGAGCCAGATCAGCGTCGCGACCAACGCGGTGTAATTCATCTTCCTCATCCTCAGCGGACTCTACCCCCACCCCCGGCACCACGGCAAGGTAATACGGCGCCCCCGGCCCGCGCACGAGCACGACGGCCGGCACGTCCGGGGCGGGCGATGGGATGATGGTGATGGGTTCGGTGAGCATCTGCATGTCATCCGTTACGCAAGTCACGTGCCGGGCTTGCGTTCCTGACGCCGGAGCGTTCGCCGCAATCTCGCCGCCTCACGCTTGGCGTCCGCCTCCGTGAGAAAGCTCTGAGACGATTGCCATTGAAGGCGGCGGTTGAACGAACCGACGACCCACCGCAGCCCGCCTAGATTCTGGTGGTTCCAAGAGGGAAGCACGACGACGATCGGGTCACTTCTGCTCATAATCACCTACGGGGGTTAGTGCCCTTTCCGCGTCAGCGCGTACGCGATTAACCCCAAGGGGACGGCGGCCACCGCGGCGCAGGCGGTGTAGTACGCCCACGGCGGGGCGTGAACGCACACGAGCCAGAGGCCGACCGGGATCCCGAGGCTGCCGCCGAACGACAGCAGCACGGCGATCGCCGTGGCGAGGCGGTCGGGCCGGGGGTTCAGGACAGCCACAGGAGCACCCCGACGATCGCGGCGGCCAGGACGACGACCATCGCGAAGATACTGAGGAGGCCGCGGGCGGCGGCGTTGGTCTCGGTGACGATCTCCTCGTCGGTGGGGCGGGAGTCACGGGGGCGGGGGGTGGTCATTTCTTCTTCTTACCTTTCGTCTTGGGCCGTCCCGGCGGCAGCGGCTTGAACGCCGCCACCTCTGCGGGATCGAGCACAAACGATCGCCCGACCTGCTTCGCGGGGAGGTTGCCTTTCTTGATGTGGTATCGGACGCGGACGGGGGACAGGTCAAGGCGTTTCGCAGCTTCTGCGACGCTGATCATCTCTGGCAGTTCGGCCATAGCTGATCCGTATAAGGGATGGAAGAAAGGTTTTCAAGGAAAAAGATTTTCCTCTTGACTGATACCCGATTCGTACGATAAGCTTTTCGTACGAAAGGTGAATTATGCCACGCGACCCACCACGAATCCTGTCGGCCGTCCGCACGAACGACACCCCGAACCCCCGACAGGAGCCCCCATGCTCGCCACCGCAATCGCCGCCATGACCGACGCCCAGCTCGCCGACTACGCCGAGCGACACCCCCGCCGCCTCGACGCCCTCACGGCGATCCTGGAGGACATCGCCAGCGTCCCCGGCCACGCCGCCGACGAGGCCGGCGATTGGGACAAGGACAACGACGGCGACCGCTTCGAGTGAGTCACCCGCCCGACCGTGAACCCCGTACCTTTGGAGTCCGAAAATGAACGCCCCGCACCCCAACCTCCCCGCCGGACTGCGAACGGCCGACCTCCCCGCCGACGAGGCCTACCCCGGCCTCGACGACTGGGCCGAGGCCTGCCCGGACACCTACTGCGAGGCCGTCGACGCCGTGTTCGACGGCGAGCTGGCCGAACTGCTCGACGACGCCCGGTGCCGCGGCGGCATGGCCGACCTGAGCCGGTTCGTGCGGAAGCTCGAGAAGAAGCTCGACGAGGAGATCGACCGCGGGGCCGCGTGGATCGAGAACTGGCGAAGCCGGATGGAGGACTAAGGACGGAGCGACGTGCGGCCAGGACGGCCACGCCCGGCCGGCGCCTAACGGTGCCGGCAGGGCTTTTAACTCACGGGGTCAGCCCGCACGTGCCCGGCGGCGTGGCGTTCCCCTCAAACACACCGGGACAGGAGAATCGTCATGCTACGCGCGAAGAAGCCCGAGGCCGTCCAGAAGCGGCTCAAGTTGTTCATGTTCGGCCCCGCCGGCGTCGGCAAAACCACGGCCGCCCTGAATTTTCCGAACGCCTACATCATCGACGGCGAGCGCGGGACGGAGAACTACGAGAAGATCATCAACGCCAGCGGGTCGATGGTGTTCCAGACGACGCAGGTCGAGGACGTGATCACCGAGGTCAAGTCCCTGCTGACCGAGAAGCACGAGTTCCGGACGCTGATCATCGACCCGATCACGATCCTCTACAACGACCTGCTCGACCGCAGCGAGGCCAAGGTGGGCAGCGACTTCGGCCGCCACTACGGCGCGGCCAACAAGCAGATGAAGCGGCTGTCGAGCCTGATCATGGCCCTCGACCTGAACGTGGTCGTCACGGCGCACGCCAAGAAGGAGTACGCCCCCGGCGCGGCGATGCAGTTGCTCGGGCAGACGTTCGACGGGTGGAAGGCCCTCGACTACCTGTTCGACCTGGTGATGGACCTGAGCAAGAAGGGCAAGAAGCGGTTCGGGCGGGTCGTCAAGTCGCGGATCGAGACGTTCCCCGACGAGGACGTGTTCGAGTGGTCGTACGACGCGATCAAGAAGCGGTACGAGGCGTTCGCGGGCGAGGGCATCCTCGACCGGGCGTCCGTCCCGGTGGAGCTGGCGACGCCGGAGCAGGTCAAGACGCTCAAGCAGTTGCTGGAGGTGGTGCGGTTGCCGGACGACACGACGGCGAAGTGGCTGGCGAAGGCGAACGTCGACACGTTCGAGGACATGCCGGCCGCGACGATCGACAAGTGCGTCCAATACGTCCGCGACCGCCTGCCGGACGGCAAGATGCGGATCGAGCCCGCCGAAGCCGTCGCCTAACCCCCTCACCCCCACCCTCTCCCCGAAAGGAGAACCCCGACCGTGGCACAGCAACGCGAGACCAAGAACAACAGCGGCGTCCTGTTCAAGAACGACAAGCGGACGACGGACAAGCACCCGAACATGAAGGGCCGGGCCTGCATCGACGGCGTCATGTACTGGGTGTCCGCGTGGACGAACGAGCCGCAGGGCGGCGGCGACCGCTACCAGTCCCTCAGCTTTGAGCCGATGGAAAACCAACCCCAGCGGCAGGAGCAGGCCGCCCGGAGCGGCAATCACCAGATGGCCGGCGGCGCTGGGGCCAACTTCCGCGTGCCGCCACGCCGAGAGAACCCGCCCCCCGCCGACCCGTTTGGCGGCCCCGGCGTCCCCGAAAGCGACATCCCCTTCGCCCCCAACACCCTGTAGCCCCCTCCCCCGCCCCGTCCGCCCGCGCGAAGTTGTCGCCGGGCGGCGGGCGGGTTGGTATAATGGCCTCGCGTACGAAAGAAAGCCCTATCGGTAGGCCCGTGTAAATGAGCGCCCCGCTCGGCGGGGAGGTAAGCTGGTTAAAGTCCACGCAGTCGTACGCGACCCCGAGCCCCCGCCATTCGTACCGGCGGGGGCATCTTTTTCCCGCCCCCGTCCCCCCGCCCGCCCCGCCGGCATCTAAGATTTCCGGGGAAATGACCGCCGCCCCCGCCGCCGCCGTCGCCCTCGCCGCCACCGCCGCCACCGCGGGGGCGCTGCTCCCGCGGGAGGCCGGCCTCCTGTTCGCCTACAGTGCGTTCGGGGCCTTCGGCGGCCTGGTCAACGCCGCCCACGCCCACGCCGCCGCCCCGCCGTCCGTCTGGGGCACGGTCCGCGCCCTGTTCGTCGGCGCCGGGTGCGGGTTCCTCGCCGGGTCGTTCTGCCTGTACAAGTTCACCGCCGACTTCTTCCTCGCCGCCACGGCGAGTTTCAGCCTGGGCCTGCTCGGCGTCCCCGTGGCGCAAAAGATGCTCAAGGGGCTGGTAAGCAAAGGTACCCCATGACCGACCACCTGTTCACGTTCCTCGCGATCCTGTCCATCCTCGTCTGCGTCGCCGGCGCCGCCGCCGCCGCCCTGAACTGCCAGCACGCCAACCACCCGCCCAGTGTCCACGAGCCGCGGGAGAACGCCCGCGGGCACCGGGTCGCCGGGGCCGCGCTCGCGCTGGTCGGGATCGCCGTGGGGTACCGCTACCTGTACCTCCCGTGGAAGCATCCGCACGGGCACGAGCTCGGCCCGGCCGCGTTCGTCCTGCTGGTCGCGATCCTCGTGGTCGTGTCCGTCCTGGCCGGGCTGACGATCGGCCGGGCGCGGGACAACCAGCGGCAGCGGCGGCAGGCGATGGTGCGGTGGGAGCGGGCGGCGGGGGTGGGGCGGTGAAAATCTACCTCGCCGGCCCGATGACCGGGTACGACCTCTGGAACTTCCCGGCGTTCTACGCCGCCACCACGGCGCTCCGCGCCAAGGGTCACACCGTCTGGAATCCGGCCGAGATGGACGAGGCGTTCGGCTTCGACCCGACGTGCGCCACCCTGCCCGAGGGGTTTACTCGGCAGGCGATGAGGCGGGACGCGACCTGTATTTGCGAGGCCGACGCGATCGCGCTCCTTCCCGGATGGGAGAAGTCCCGCGGCGTCGCGGTCGAGCTGGCCCTCGCGAATTACTTGGGCCTGGCCGTGCTGGACGCGACGACCGGGGAGCCGATGCCGTGACCCGCCGATTCCTCCTCATCCCCGGCATCAACCAGGATCTCGGCAGCGTCGCCGGCTGGGCCGCGACCCTTTGTCGGCACATCGAGAAGCGCCAGCTCGGGTTCGCCGAGTGCTTCGAGTACGCCGTCAACGCCTTCGACCAGGGGATCTGGGCCGCGAAACACACGAACCAGGTCGCGACGATCCTGTCCGAGTGGGTCAACCCCGGCGAGGAGGTCGTCACGTTCACCCACTCCCACGGGTGCGGCCTGATCCTCGACGCCCTGCTCGCCCACCCCGGGCTGGGCGTCTACCACATGGTGCTGCTGGCCGCCGCCGCCCCGGCCGACTACGCCCGCCACCTGAACACGCTGGTCAACCGGGGGCAGGTCCGCAAGGTCGACGTCTGGTACAGCGCGAACGACACGGCCCTCAAGCTCGCCCCGCTGGTCGGCATGGGGCAGCTCGGCCTGGTCGGGCCGAAGAACATGAACCCCGAGGCCCGGGCCCGGACGCTCGCCCGCGACCACGGCGGCGACCACTCGGACATGCTCCGCGGGGACGGGTGGGCGGACCGGCTGCTCGACACGATTACGGAGAAATGACCATGCCCACGCCCCCCGCCCGCATCGCCGCCGTCTGGGCCCAGCCCCTCCAGTTGTTCCCCACGTGGAAGGCCCGCGGGAAGAACGTCGTCATCGGCTTCGAGAAGGGCCCGGGGAGCACGCAGAAGCAATGGGAGGACGCCGCGGCCGCGATGGGGCTGTGGTTCATCACCCTGCCGGAGATGCACCGGATCGACGAGCAGGCCGCCCAGCCCTACCGCCTGGGGTTCATGCAGGCCGACGAGCCCGACCGGAACCTGTGGAAGGCCAACGAGCCGGCCGACTCGCCCAACAACCGCACGTTGATCCCCGCCGGCGAGTTCAAGGGGTGGCGCAAGCCCGAGGTCCTCGAGGCGCTGTACGCCGCGTGCAAGCGGGCCGCCCCGCACCTGCCCGTGCTGGTCAACTTCGCCGGCCCGACCGTGACGGCCAAGGCGTACACCCACGGCCGCGGGCACGCCCGGTACATCGCGGCCGCCGACTGGCTGTGCGGCGACTGGCACACGCTGAACGCCGACGCGATCCGCTACAGCCCGCAACAGGTGATCGACATGCTGCGGCGGCTGGCGTTCTGGAGCGCGGCCCCGGGCTTGGACGTCAAGAACGGCTACGACAGCGCCCGTAACATCGCGACGATGAACGGCTCCAAGCTCAAGCTCGGCTACGTCGAGGCGTCCGATCAGAACCTGATCAACCAGTTCGGCCGCGGCCCGCTGGTCGACGAGTACGAGGCCCAGGTGCGGCTGGTCATGGACGCCGGGTGCGTCGGGTGGGTCGACTTCGCCACCCGGTTCGGCGAGGGGTGGGACTGGACCAAGTCCAAGGGGTTCGACGGCAGCGACGACATCCCCGGACTGCCCGAGCGGATGCTCAAGCTGTCCGAGGAGTTCGTCGGCAAGCCCGCCACCCCCGTCAGCGACGCCGCGAAGGCCGTGGCCCAGCTCCTCGATGACGTCGCGGGGTTGAAGAAGGACAACGCCGACCTCCGTGGGAAGCTCGACACCGCGACGCTCACGTCGGAAATGGCGATGAGTCTCGCGCAAGGGACGGCCGACCGGCTGGCCGCGATGGTGAAGGCGGCGGGGGCGACGGTTCCTAGCGAACCTAAAAAATAGTCGCGCGTGCAACGATTGGCGAAAGTGTAACGGGGATATGAAGATAGGTGGATACTGCCGATTATGCGGGCGGTTTCCCCCAATTGACACGGCGGGAAACCTTAGTGATATGGGGTCGTTGGTGAGAATCCAATAAAAAGTAGACACGCCGTTACCAAAGAGTTAGGGTGACGGTTAAGGGGCGCGAAGGAGTTAGCGATGATGGCTGCTCGCACTGCAAAGGCGAAGTTTCTCGGCACCGTGCGCGGGTGGGACCTCTGGGTGCGGCCGGACGGGTTTCCCCGCCGGATCGACTTCGACCCCAGCCTTCATCGGGTGATCGTCGAGGGGAACATCACCGCGACCGAGATCGACACCGCTATCGACGGCCAGCAGGTTGACTTTCCGCTGGGGGACTGTCGGCTAACGCCGGGCGCGTGGCCGCCTCCGGCGCTGGCGTCAGTGGGGTAGTCACGCCGTACCCGAGCATCCCCGCGATCCACTGAACGGGGGTCACGTTCATTGCCGCCGCCCGTTCGGCCAGCGCGTCGTAGACGGCGGCCGGCATCTTCAACACTTTCACGCTGGGCTTGGGCCGTTTCGGCGGCTCCAGCACCTTCTTGCGCCGCCACGCCCGGTCGAACTGGTCGAGCGTCGCGTACCCGAGCGCCCGGGCGATCCCGCCCAGCGTCCCGCGAAAGCTCGACGGCGTCTCCTCCTTGAACATCCGGTGGAGCGTGCGCGTCGTCACTTCCGCCGCCTCCGCGAAATCCTCAAGGGTGGAGAACTTCGAGGGCCAGGCCCGCGCGAGAAACCATCCGAAGTGATGTCGTGCATCCATTGCTGGGGGCGGACGTTACACGGCGTCGCGACTTTTCACGACATACATTCCCACACATTCCTATCTTTTCCGTTGCATTCCTGAAATGTCCTGATATCTTGTGACATCTATGAAGCCCCGCCCGATCAGTTTGTATCCGGACGCCGAACTTCGACGGCGTTTGGAGGAATTGGCGGCCCGTAACCGCCGGTCGCTGAACCAGCACCTGCTCTGGATGTTGGAGCGGAGCGCGAAGCAGGCGGACGACGAAGGAGTCCCATGTCTTTGAAGAAGCACAAACGGAAGCGCCTGCGCACCGCGGCGCTGAGCATCCCCGTGTTCCCGGACTTCAAGCAGCGGGTCGAGAGGCTCGCCGCCGCTGACCCCACGAAGCCGACGCCGACGCACCTGTCGCGGCTGATCCTCGAAGAGGGTGTCGAGCGGCGGGAGAAGATGGCGGCGCAGGCGTCGGCGTAACCACGTCCGCGGGGGGCGAGTCAACAGAAAAGCGCGTGATGCGCGAAAAGGATGAGGCGGATGAAAGACCGAGAGAAGAAATATTCGGCCAAGGTGCGATGCGTTCTGGAGCGGCATTCCCTCGACTTCGACAACACGAGAACCGCGGAGTTCTCCGCGTTTGTTGGCGAGGGAACCAACGACGTCGAGGCATTCGCCGACACCATCGTAGAGGTGGTTGGCATGATCGCCGCGCCGCTCCGCGAGAGGGTGCTACTCCGGTGCGTGACGATGCTGATGGAGTACGGCTACTTCGAGGAGGACTCGGACGCCGTGCGCGATCGCCTTGTCGATGCGATCGAGGCCACCAAGGCGGGTGCCTCCAAATCCGCCTGAACCCCCGCCGCCCCGGCGGCCCAACTGGAGAAGGACGCGATGGACGCGACGACGACGAAACCCGACCAGAAGACCCTGATCTTCGCGTGGCTGGACGCGCTGCGGAGCGGGGAGTTCAAGCAAACCACAGAGTGTTTGGCGGACAGTGACGGAGGACATTGCTGCCTTGGCGTCGCCTGCCGCGTGGCGGTTGCGGCCGGGGTTCCGCTGGAGGTTGAGGAAAACGACGACGGCGACATCTGCTTCGACCAGTGCGGAACGTACCTCCCCCCGACCGCGAGTCAGATGCTCGGACTGCGAAATCGTTCCGGCAGCTTTGAGGAGGGCGCTTTGTGGCAGTTGAACGACGGCGGCGCGACCTTCCCCGAGATCGCCGACATCATCGAGGCCAACGCCTTGACCCTCTTCAAGAACGGCGAGGAAGTCGCCGGCTGGCTGGCCGAGCGTCGCGCCGCCAAGTAACCCCCGTCCCCCACCCGAGGCCCGACCATGCCCGACGAGAACCTGAACACGATCATCGCTAGGGCGATAAAGGACGCCGGATTCTCTGGTGAGTTTCACGTCGATGTTGTCGTGAACTTCGACACACCGCCCCTGACGTTTCCAAACCCCGCTGCCGAGGAACGGTACATGGCGGCCGTCACGGGAGTTCCGGGAGTCACGTACGACGATGGGCAGGGCAACGGCTATTCGTTCGGGGTCGACCCGGACGAGTTCACACTCAAGTCGGAGCGGCAACTGCTCAAGGTTCTGTCCCGGTTTCACCCGAAAGGCCAATGACCATGCCCGACGACGCGACGACACTCATCGAACCCGCCGCCATGACGCTGGCCGATGCCCGCGCAATCGTAAGCGACTGCCTCACGCACGTCTGGTACCGCGAGGGGCTGCGCGACGACCCGCCCGCGTCCTTGGCCGGCTACAGCCTCGCCCAGCTTGTCGAGGCCAACCGGATCGTCCGCGACGACCCCGGCGACCGCCAGCCGGACGGCACGACGCGGGTGATGATGAATTGCGACGACCGGCTCGTTGCCGCCCTGTACGTCGCCACCCACTACGAACCCGAGGACCAGCGGGACGCGACGCCGATCGCGATCCTGAACAACGGCGGCCTGTTCTACATCAAGGGATTGGAGTGACCATGCCCGACGACGCCCCCGACACCTCCCCCGGCGCGACCGACGCCGCCCAGCGTGCGATCTACGACCTGGCCCGCGCCCGGGACTGGCGCGTCGACCTGACCGACGCGGCGGATCGGCGTGCCGTGGCGGAAGCGGTGCTGGGGTCATCGACACCGCCCTCCACCCGAAGGAGCCGAACCGTGAGTGATTCCGAGCACGAACGCCTCTACAAGATCGTTACCGACCTCGCCCCCGAACTGGTTGAGGAAGGGGCCGACCACTTCGACGGCTACTTCGTCCATTGGGACCAGGTCATCGAGGCTGTCTCGCAGGCGTGGCCCGACACGATGGTTGGCTACGCCGAGTCGCCGATGGAACTGGTGTCGCGGCTGATTGACGAACGGGACGCCCTCGCCGCCGCCCTCGCCGCGTCCGAGGCCGAACGGTATGCCCTTTACCGTTTGCACGACGGCGCGCCCGTCGCGCAGGTGGCGCACATCCCGCCTGCCGATTTCGTCCGCACGCGGTTTGTCCGCGTCGAGGAGTTCAACGACGCCCTCGCCGCGTCCGAGGCCCGGATCGCCGAGGCCGAGCGGGAGCGGGACGGGCTGCGGGAGCAAAAGGACGGGGCGTACGCCGAACGCAACCAATGCGTTGCCCTGATCGCCCGCCTCGCCCTCGCGAACGGCTGGAAGGCCGGAACCGCCAAGACCGCAATCGAAGGATGGTCGGACGACTGGCACGGGTGCGTCTATATCGAGCTTCCGACCGGACAGGTGTCGTGGCACTTCCATGACTCGCAAGCGTGGATGTTCGCGGACTTGCCGCCGTACGCCGGCGCGTGGGACGGGCACGACACCCCCGAGAAGTATCGTCGGGTGAACACCGCTCTCCTCTCCCCCGCCCCCGCCGATGTCCGCGTGTACGACCGCGTGCTGTCGGCCGCTGAGGTCGCCGACATTTACCGCCGCGACGACACCCCCACCGAGGAGTGGCGGACGGTGTCGGCCGAGGAGGCGATGGGGCTGGCGGTGGGGACGTGGGTGCGGGTGAAGCGGCCCTTCAAGATGAACGTTGGCAGCCCACAGGAGTTCGAGGGCGAAGTGACCGACGTGCTCGACTACTTGATCGTGTTTTGCACCGATGGGAAGGAGCGAGGCGCGTACCCCGGCCGCGACACCCTCGCCGTCCGCGTCCCCGCGACCGCCGCGGGCGAAGGGGCGGAGGAGGCGACCAAGTGACCGACCCCGCCCACTACCTCGCGGCATTGGCGATCGTCGTCGGCCTGCTGTTCCCCACGTTCCTTGCCCTGCTCGCGATCGCGCTGGCGAACGCCCGGCAGGAGCTGGACGAGGCCCGTCGCGAGATCGCCGCCCGCGACGCCGCGATCAGCCGGCAGGGCGAGGTGATCCCGGCGGGGCGGCGGGTCGACTGGACGGCTTCGAACAACTGAGGTGTGACGATGAAGCGCAAATCGAAACCCCGGTGGGTCACCGTGAAGGTGACGCGAGACCTGATCGGGCGGGCACGCCGCCAGGACTGCTACTTCTGCCTCATTGCACTCGCGCTGCGGGATGCGACCGGCTACGCCTGGCACGTCTGGTTCTCGACGGCCGAGGTCGAGGACTGGATCGGGAGCGGCAAGCGGCGGACGTGGAAGATGACGGACGACGTGCGGCGGCTGCGGAGCGCGTTCGACGCGGGCGAGTACGTTGAGCCGTGCGAGTTCCGGTTGCCGGCGAGGTTCGCGGGGAAGGCGTTGGCGGCATAGCCCCGTGACCGGGGCGGCGGCTGTTTGGCGAGGTGTGACGATGGCGACGACGACGACGGAAGGCAACACGATGACGACGACCCAGGAACTCCCCGAGGCGACGACCCGGGCCCCCGACCCCTTGCGGACGCTGACGCTGCCCGAGGTGATCCGGCGGACGGGGATCAGCCGGACGACGATCGCCCGCCTGCTCGCGCTGGACGTGGCGAACGGCACGCCCGGCGTGAACTTCGCGGCCCCGCTGCGGCGGACGGACACGCGGGAACTGCGGTGGCGCGAGGTGACGCTGCTCGCGTGGATGGAGAAGAAGGAAGGGGCGGGCCAGTGAAGCGCCGCGGCTACTCCATCTTCCAGCGGAACGGCGCCGGCCCGTGGTACGTCGCGTGGACGGACGGCACCGGCCGCCGCCGCACGGTCAAGGCCAGCCACCAGAAGGCCGTCGCCGACCAGATCGGCAAGGCCAAGGCCGCCCAGGCCGACCGCGTCCGCACCGGCGTCGTCACCCACGCCGAGGCGACCGCCGCCGAGGCCGCCAAGGAGACGATCGGCCGCCACGTCACGGCGTGGGAGAAGGCCCAGCGGGCCAAGGGCGTGACCGACAAGCACGTCGACCAGAACGTCAGCCGGGTGACCAAGCTGCTCAAGGCCGCGAAGGTGACGACGCTGTCGGGGATCGAGCCGGGGCGGATCCAGACGGCGCTGGGGACGGTGAAAACCCCGCAGACCGCCCGGCACTACCTGACGGCGTTGCGGGCGTTCGTGAAGTGGTGCACGGAGACCGATCGCCTGGTGCGGTCGCCGATCCTGGCGGTGAAGAAGCCGGCGGTCGCGGGGCAGACGTTCCAGCGGCAGGCCCTGAGCGACGCCGAGGTGTTCGCGCTGATCGAGGCGACGCGGACGCGCAAGACCCGCACCCCGTTCGTCGGGGAGGATCGGGCGATGTACTACACGCTGCTCGCCTATACCGGCCTTCGGAAGTCCGAGGCCGCGAGCCTCACCCCCGAGGCGTTTAACTTCGGGACGGGTTCGATCACGCTGGCGGCGGCCTACAGCAAGCACCGGCGGCAGGACACGCTGAGCATCCCCCCGCAGATCAGCGGCCGACTGGCGATGTGGATGATGGGCAAGGCGTCGGGCCGCCCCGTGTTCAACATCCCCAAGCAGATCGGCTGGAACGGCCTGTTCCGGCGGGACTGCCGGGCCGCCGGGATCACGGTCAAGCCCGGGTGCCGGCTGGGGCTCCACTCCCTGCGGCGGTGGTTCATCACCGGCGTCGGCCGGAGCGGGGGGCTGGCGGTGGCGCAGCGGCTGGCCCGGCACTCTACGCCGAAGCTGACCGCGGGCTACATGGACTTGACGATCAACGACACCGACGCGGCCTTGGCGAAGCTGCCGGGGGCGACGGTGGAACCGCAGCAGGGGAGGAAACAGGCATGATCGCGTTCGCACAAGACGGCATCACCCTTTACCGGGGCGACGTGCGGGAGCGGCTGGCCGACCTCGAGGCCGGGTCGTTCAACACCTGCGTCACGTCCCCGCCCTACTTCGGCCTCCGCGACTACGGCGTTGACGGGCAACTCGGCCTTGAGCCGACCCCCGAGCAGTACGTCGCCAACATGGTCGACGTGTTCCGCGAGGTGCGCCGGTGCTTACGCGACGACGGGACGCTCTGGCTGAACATCGGGGACAGTTACGCGGGGTCGTGGGGTGCTCGAGGTCGCGGGGAGGGGACGAACGCCGCCCGCCCCGACCTCGAGGTCAAGCACGGGACGGACTGCCCCGCCCGCAACGGGTTCCCCGGCATCAAGCCCAAAGACCTGATCGGCATCCCGTGGATGCTCGCGTTCGCCCTTCGCGCGGACGGGTGGTATCTGCGGTCGGACATCATTTGGGCCAAAGGCCTGTCCTTCTGCCCCGGTTACGCGGGGTCGGTCATGCCCGAAAGCGTGACGGACAGGCCTACCAAGGGGCATGAGTACCTGTTCCTCTTGTCGAAGTCGGCGGATTACTTCTGCGACATGGAGGCGATCAAAGATGCCTCGATCTACCCGGACGACGTTCGGGCGGCGCGTGAGACGGAGTACCACCTTGCCGCCGAGGGGATTTCCCGCCTGAACCCGAAGTCGGCCAAGGCCTACCCGAAGCGGAACGTGCGGACGGTGTGGGCGATCAACCCCGGCAACTACGCCGGTGCCCACTTCGCCACGTTCCCCGAGGACTTGGTGATCCCCTGCATCAAGGCCGGCAGCCCCGAGGGCGGCAACGTGCTGGAGCCGTTCGCCGGCAGCGGCACGACGCTCAAGGTGGCGCGGGACTTGGGGCGGCGGGCGACGGGCATCGAGTTGAACCCGGCGTACTGCGAAATCATCAAGCGGCGATTCATTCAACCCCTACTTTTCGTACCCCAAAACAGCGCAGCGCAGTAGAGGGCAACCCAACAAGAAAGTTCGTGAAAGCAGGGGGAAGCAGGTCAAGCAATGTTCAACGGGAACCTTGAAAACACCGCAGAAAACCCCGCAAACGGGGGTGACTGCATCTGCTACAATCGGATTTCTAATCCGACGGTCGCTGGTTCGAGCCCAGCCAGTTGCGTTCAGGACTTACAAACACATGGAGGGGCGTCGGACAGCGCTTTGAGCATACACACTCAAGGCTACCCGACAGGGGGTCAAACGTGCAATGCAAGTGAAAGGGGAGTGAAGCGGGCGTTTCGCTACCTCTCCCTGTTCAGCGGCATCGGCGGGATCGACCTGGGCCTCGACCGGGCGGGCATGACCTGCGTCGGCCAGGTGGAGATCGACCCGTTCGGCCGCGCCGTCCTCGAGAAGCACTGGCCGGGGGTCGCCCGGTACGCCGACGTCCGCACCGTCACCGGAGACGAATTTGGATCAGTTGACCTTGTGGCCGGCGGATTTCCGTGCCAGCCGGTGTCCGTCGCCGGCAAGGGTCTCGCCCAGGCCGACGATCGGTGGCTCTGGCCCGAGTGCGCCCGACTCGTCGCCAAGCTCCGACCCCGTTGGTGTCTGTTTGAGAACGTCCCTGGCCTCCGCGGTCGAGGCGCTGACTTCGTGCTCGGCGACCTGGAGGCGCTCGGCTACGCCTGCCGGGCGCTCGTGGTGGGTGCTGAGCACGTCGGCGCCCCCCACAAGCGGCACCGGGTCTGGATCGTGGCCAACGCCAAAGACGCCGACCGGCGGCCCGAACCCACACAGGACGGGGGAAGCGAGAAAGGGCGGGGGCGGTCGGGATCTTCAATGGGTGGCGATGCAGACTTGGCCGACGCCAGCGGCCCGCGACTGGAAGAACGACGGGACGGCGCCCTCGGCGCAGGCGAGGAACACGCCCTGCCTGCCGGCGGCGGTCGTATTAGCTGGCCCGCCCGCCCCGGCCAGCCCCAGCACGGGTGGGAGCGGCCCCGGCTCATCGACTTCATGGCCGACGCCAACGGCGCACCCCTTCGGGACGAATCAGGGCGGTGCGGCTGGGCGGGTTGGCCCGGTGCGGCCGCTGATCGGCACGATGGTGCAGCGGGAGGGCAAGGGGACGCTCAACGGCGCGTGGGTTCTACAGCTCATGGGCTTCCCGCCGGACTGGTGCGACTTGCCCGCCGACACAATCGAAACACTCTCAAAGCAGCCGGCAACGCGGTAGTTCCCGCGGTCGTCGAGCTGATCGGCCGCGCCATTCTCGCGGCCCACTCCCCCACCAACGACGGTTCGCCGGACGTTCCGGCGGACACCCAGGCACCCGGGGGCGGCGACCGACACGCGCCGTCCCCCGTTAGCACCGGCCGAGACGCCGGGAAGGAATGAGACCGTGAGCGAGACTGAATCCGGCAAGGAAATGCCCAAGTACAAGTGCCATAAGACTGTCCACGCCCTCAAGATCGAGAAGGTCGAGCAAGCCCGCGCCGGGTTGCTCCTGATACCGGCCGACGAGGGGTACGCCCCGTTCAATGTCGACCAGGCGTACGCCGACAAGCACAAGCCCGAGGCCGGCGGCTACTACGTCGTCTACGAGGGGGGCTACACGTCCTACTCCCCCGCCAAGGCGTTCGAGGACGGCTACACCCGCATTTAACCCCCGCCCCCGCCGGCCCAACGGGCGGCGGCCTTAACCCCCCAAGGAAAGGATTCCCAATGTTGGTTCTGAGCAGAGAGAAAGACCAGACGATCATCATCGGCGACGACATCGAGATCACGGTCATCGACATCCGCGGCGACAAGGTGCGGCTGGGCGTGACCGCCCCCAAGTCGGTCAGCGTCCACCGCAAGGAGGTCTACGACGCGATCCGCCGCGAGAACCGCGCCGCCGCGGCCCCGAAGCCCGGCGACGGCGTGCCGGGCCTGACGATCGTCGACCACCGCGACGGGGCGGGAGAGGAGGCCCCCAAGTGACCACCCCCACGATCACCGACATCGCGACGGCGCCGCCGGGCTGGTACGTGTGGTTGCCCGAGAACAGCGCGTGGCAAGCCGTCGAGGACGCCGACGTCCCCGTGTTCCTGGGGAGTATGCGACGGACTCCCTACCTGTGGGAGGGCGTCAAGCTTGCCCACATCACCGGCCCGGCGACCCCACCACCACCACCGACCGCGAAGGGAGCGTAGGGCACGCATGTCGAACCCGGCGAGGGAGATGGACGACCGCGTGATCCGCCCGGCACTGGCGCGGTGCTCGGAGGCCGCGCGACTGCTCTGGCACGAACTGAGGCCGCAGATGGAATGGAACCCCGAACAACCCGGCCACCTGCCCGCGGACGCCCCGGCGCCCGCGCCGGCGCTCCTGGCCGAGCTCGGGGACGCCCTCCTCCTCGCCCGCACGGTCGACGGAAAGGGCCTGTTGTCCCCGCCGCTGATCGAGCTGGCCCGCAAACGCGCGAACGCCGCCCGCCGTACCGCCGAGAGCCGACGCCGTAAGGCTGAGTGTAACGCCAAAAGCGTTACAGCCGGCGTTACTCACGCTAAAAGCGTTACACCTGGCGTTACTCACGCCAAAAGCGTTACAGCCGGCGTTACATCGTCCCCTCCCCCGTCGCCCTCCCCTTCTCTCTCCCCTTTAACCCCTCTCTTATCCCCACCCACTTCCCCCTCCCCCGTTTTCCCCGCGGAGCTCGACGTCCCGGAGTTCCGGGAGTGGTGGGGTCGGTACGAGGCCTACCGGCGGAAGCAGCGGTGGAAGCCCCTGCTCCCGGAGAGCGTCGCCGCGAAGTTCAAGGAATTCATCGAGTGGGGCGGCCCCGGGCCAGCCATCGTCTCGATTCAGCGTGCGATCGCCAACGGCCACCAAGGCACCTTCGACCCGAAAGGAAAACCCGCAAATGGACACCCAAACCCAAAACCTGCCCACCGAGCCGGCGAGTTCGTCCAACCCGCCCGCCCCCTTCCGGCGTACCGTCCTCAGCCCCGAGGAGGCGGCGGTGGTGATCGCCCAGCGGACGGCCGAGACGCGCCAGGCGCGGGCGGCGGCACCCAAGGGGCCGGAACCCCTGTCGGCGGTGTTGCCGCTGCCGGAGCGGATCGAGCGGTTCCAAGCCCGGATGGCGACCGAGGCCGCGGCCCCGCGGCAGCCTGACGAGTTCGAAGCCCACCAGAAGCGGCAGGCGGTGGAGAAGCTGCTCGCCGCGTCGGGCGTGCCCACCCGGTACGTCGGCGGGAGCCTGGTGAAGATCCCCCTGTTCTACGAGGCGACCACCGGGTCGTCGGGCCGGACTTACGGCCAAGCCGCGGCCGCCCTCTACGACCTCCACGATTATCCGGGGATCGTCGCCCTGATCGGGCACCGGGGCACGGGCAAGACGTGGATGTCGTGCGCCGCCGTCCAGGACTTCTGCCGCCGCGGCCAGCGGGCGTTCTACATGAACGCCTTCGACTACTTCATCGAGCTGAAAAGCACGTTCGACGACGGCAGCCGCATGACCCAGGCGAAGGTCGAGGAGAAGTACCTCCGGCCCAAGCTGCTCGTGCTCGACGAGGTGCACGAGCGGGGGGACACCCCGTGGGAGGACCGGACGCTCACCCGGATCGTGAACAAGCGGTACGAGGCCGAGCTCGCGACCGTGCTGGTGAGCAACCAGACCCCCGAGCAGTTCGCCGACCGGGTCGGCGCCAGTATCGCCGACCGGATCCACGACGGCGGCGGCGTAATCGTGTGCGACTGGGCAAGCCTGAGGGGACGGGTGCCCGCGTGAACTTCGCCCGCATCCCCAGCCCGCCCGCGCCCGCGTACCACGACGCCCTGCGGTTCGTCGAGGACGTCGCGAAGGGCGACCCGACCGCGACCGACACGTACCCCGGCGACGACCTGGCCGCGATGGTGCGGGACGTGATCGCCCGCGAGCCCGAGCCGTTCTGGAAGAAGCACTACGCCCTGTACCCCGACCCCCGCAAGAGCCGCAAGCTCGCCCTGGCGGTCGCGGGGGTGTTCAAACCGGAGAACCGAACGTGAAGTGCATATCCCTCTGGCAACCGTGGGCGACGCTGATCGCGATCGGCGCGAAGCGGGTCGAGACGCGGAGTTGGCCGACGAACTACCGCGGCCCGATCCTGATCCACGCATCGAAGAAGTGGGACGCCGAGTTGATCGGCATCCGCTCGGACGGCCGGTTCGACGAACCGTTGCGGGAGGCGGGACTCGAGGAGCTGCCGCTCGGCTGCATCGTGGCCGTGTCGTCGATCGTCAAGATCGAGCGCACCGAGGCCGTCCGCGACCGCCTTTCCGCGCAGGAGCGGGCGTTCGGAAACTACGAGACCGGGCGGTGGGCGTGGGCGTTGGGGCGGCCCGTGCGGATCACCCCGATCCCGTTCAAGGGCGCCCAGGGCATCTTCGACGTGCCGGACAACGTGCTGGAGATGCCGCCGGCGGTCGAGGAGGCCGCGCCGCGGACGTTCGAGCCGCCGAAGCCGAAGCCCGAGCCGACGTTGTTCGACGGCCCATCGGGGAGGTGGGCGTAGCCATGCCGATCCGACCCGAGAACAAGGCCCGCTACCCGAAGGACTGGAAGGCCATCCGCGCCCGCATCCTCGCCCGCGCCGGCGACAGGTGCGAGTGGTGCGGCGTCGCCAACTACGCGATGGGCACCCGCGACAAGTCCGGGAAGTTTCACGAGATGGGGGCGATGGAGGCCGAATCCGCCCACCTCGACGGCGAGAAGGTCGTGCGGATCGTGCTGACGATCGCCCACGTCCACGACCCCGCCCCCGAGAACTGCGCCGACGACAACCTCGCCGCCCTCTGCCAGCGGTGCCACAACCGCCACGACGCCCCGGAACGGTTGCGCGGGCGGCGGGAGCGGCAGGCCGCGAACACCGGGCCACTGTTCGGGGAGGAGGTGCTCCGTGGGAATGTTTAGCACGCGACGCGGGCCGAAGTACCGCAACCGCAATACCGTCGTCGACGGCGAGACGTTCGACAGCCAGGCCGAGGCCCAGCGGTGGCGCGAGTTGCGGTTGATGCAGGATCACAAGCAGATCCAGAACCTCCAGCGACAGGTGAAGTTCGTTCTGAGCAAGGCGAGGAAGGGCGAGCGATCCTGCTCCTACGTCGCGGACTTCGTCTACGACCGGATCGTCGAGGCCCGGTGCTACGACAAGCCGGAGTACACGGAGCGCGTCGTCGAGGACGTGAAGGGGTTCCGCACGCCGGAGTACGTCGTGAAGCGCAAGTGGATGTTCGAGAAGTACGGCATCGAGATCCGCGAGGTCGGCAAGCAGCGGAAGGCCAAGAAGCGAGTGAACCCCCAACCGGAGCGGACGCTCCAGGAGAAGCAGGCGTGAAGCGGAAAGCATTGCAGGTACTTCACTGGACGACGGCCGTCATTTTCTGGACGCCGTTCGCCCTGCTGTTCGTCGTCATGTTCCCCATCGGGGCCGTCTCGGTTTACGCCGAGGATCGGCTCCGCTGACCCCCCCCGCGAACAACCCAACCAAAAGAAAGCGACCCCCTG
>Ga0196963_10000279_pt1 | contig 48129 bp, 47 predicted proteins | sample S1_5metaG_FD_148600 | JGI IMG/M metagenome (GOLD analysis project Ga0196963, IMG submission 148600) | Soil microbial communities from Anza Borrego desert, Southern California, United States - S1_5 | ecosystem: Environmental > Terrestrial > Soil > Desert | place: USA: California | collected... | reverse complement strand
TTCGAATCTCACCGTCTCCGCCAAAATTCAAAATCCAAATTCGCGCAAGAAATGCGGTCGCGCCGAAGGCGCGACACTGGGGCTGAATCCCCGCCGAATCCAGAATTCAAAAGGGTTTTCCACGCTCCGCGTGGCTCATCGTTTGCCAATACAATTCTATGAATAATCAAACCAAAAAGTTTTTTATATATACTCGCAAGTCTACGGACGACAAAGACAGACAAGTCCGCAGTATTTCTGATCAGTTAGCTGAATTAAAAGATTTAGCGTTGAAAGAACAACTGGAAGTGGTAGATGTCTTTGTCGAAAAGCAGACCGCCAAAATACCAGGTCGCCCCGTGTTTAACGAAATGGTAGCGAGAATGGAAGCGGGCGAAGCGTCTGGTATTTTGGCGTGGCATCCCGATAGACTTGCTCGCAACTCGGTAGATGGAGGAAAAATTATCTACCTCGTTGATACTGGCGTAATCGTAGAAATGAAATTTCCAACTTTTTGGTTTGATCCGACACCGCAAGGAAAATTTATGCTCTCAATCGCTTTTTCGCAATCCAAGTATTATGTGGATAACTTGTCGGAGAACATCAAGCGCGGACATAGAAACAGAGTGAAGGAAGGAATATGGCCTCAAATGTCGCCGATTGGATATGTGAACGAGAAAGGAAAAGGTATCGTCCCACATCCCGAACTTTCGATTTTAGTGAAAAAGACATTTGAGGCATATGCAACTGGAAACTTCACTTTGCGGGAAGTCCGCGACAAATTTAACGCGCTTGGATTGAAGCGAAAAAGCGGCAGAGAGCTTGCGGTGTCGAATTATCAAAAACTTCTCAAAAATCCTATTTACACCGGTCTAATGAGGTATAACGGAGAGATTTTTGAGGGCAAGCACGAACCGATTATTTCAAAGAAACTTTTTAATACAGTTCAAGAAGTGATGAGCCGAAAATCTAAACCGCATAGCAAAAGTTTGAAACCGTACATCTATCGCGGATTTTTCCGTTGCGGAGAATGTGGATGTTTCATTACCACCGAGACACAGAAGGGTCATAACTATTTACGATGTACCAAACGGAAAAATCCTTGTACCCAAAGATATGTCCGTGAAGAGCTCATCACTTCTCAAATTCAAGAGGAAATCAAAAAAGTTTCTTTGCCTCTCGATTGGACGGAATGGATGATTGCCGAAAATGCAAAAGATCGGCAATCGGAAGTCCAATCGAGTACGCTTTTTGCGGATTCTATTAAAGCTGAAATTTCTCTTTTGGATTCTAAAATAGAGAAGCTGATGAGTGCCTATCTCGAAAGTGCGTTGTCGCTCGAAGAATATCGCGAAGCTAAAAACAAGTTAGTCAATCAAAATCAGCTTCTCAAAGAGAAATTATCGGCTTTAGAGCAAAAAGCGAATAATCGGTTCGAACTTACCGAAAAGTTTTTGAAATACAATATGGAATTGGCAAACGACCGAACAAATGAAGAAAATACTCATTTGTTCAAAAAAGTCGGTTCGAACTTTCAAATCAAGGATCGAACCGTACTTTTTGAGCCACGCGGAGCGTGGAAAACCCTTTTGGATTCTGGATTCGGCGGGGATTCAGCCCCAGTGTCGCGCCTTCGGCGCGACCGCATTTCTTGCGCGAATTTGGATTTTGAATTTTGGCGGAGACGGTGAGATTCGAACTCACGATACCTTTCGGTATGGCGGTTTTCGAAACCGCTGGATTCAACCACTCTCCCACGTCTCCGTAAATTTAATCTACCACTTTTTGCCAATTTTTCAAAAATGAATTTTTTTTGACTTTTAATTCAGGCCCGTACTATAATCAAGGAACTATGGGCTTTGAAACGCCGCGACAAGAAATGCTTATCGGTCAAAAAGAATTGCATGACTTATTGCAATCCATTCATCCGACTCGAGTCGCACTCATATGGCAAAATTTTTTGAAAAATCGAGCTCGTTCTAAGAATCAGGTCGTTGTACCTTTCAGCGAATACAGAAAGGAGTTATTGGCAGAGCTCAGAGCCCAGGAAAATAAGGAAACGTCTATTCCTGTGCCACTATTAGACAACGTACCCATCCGAGATGTAAGTGAAATACAAGGCTTTATTTTAGGTCGCCTAAGACTGAGCGATTCTCGTCACGCTGAAGTACTTCCCGGTCTGGAAACGTTAGATTGGGCACAATAAAAAATGAAACTAATTTTCGCCATCCTCGCGGCTCTGATCGTCGTCTTGGGGTATATCCCTTATCTTAGAGATATTTTCGCACGAAAAACAAAACCACATATTTATACATGGTTCATCTGGATCATTACCCAAGGTATCGCTTTGGCTGGACTTTTGTATGGCGGGGGTAGCTGGGCAAGTCTGGGCTTCATAGCGGGCCTGGCCCTCATCTTTGTTGTTTTTCTCCTTTCATTTATATACGGTACAAAAAATATAACTATGGGCGACACCGTAATGCTCGTCCTCGCCTTCCTTTCTATCTTTGTCTGGATCTTTCTCAAAAATCCCCTCGCTTCAGTCCTCATGGTTACCTTTATCGACGCAGTCGGCTATGTCCCCACGTTTCGCAAAACGTACGAAGAGCCATATAGCGAGACACCAATATTTTGGTTCATGATGGTCCTCTCGGCCGTATTTGGCATCCTCGCGCTTTCTGAGTTCAATCTCCTTACCTTGACCTACATCAGCATGACCGCCGTAGTAAACACCGCGCTTGCGCTCATGATTCTCTGGAGGAGGAAAAATAAATTGGCTGCGTAGTTTAACGATGCGCACATCCTGCCCAGCAGCAGGGCCTGCGCATGCCGCCTTTCAACTTTGAAATCGCTTTTTGTATTCGAATACCTCTCGTCTCTAATTTCTTTCCCGAAGTCACCCAGCAGATCCACTCGTTCCGGGCAAGCGGCGTAATGTCTTGCCAGACTCTTAGCGCGGCCTTATTGGACGAAATAGCTTTTTGAAAATCCGGAGGGAGCTTGTGAGGCATATAGTTATAAGATTTCTGCATATGCTAAATTTCTATAACGCAGAGAATTTCTCATTAACTAAATTACAACATTTAAAATCTGTTGACCTTTTTAAATTTTCTTAAGAAAACTATTTCGCCGATTATGACAAATTTCGTGAGCAGGACCGACGCCGGAAATATTACATTTACAAAAGAATAGCTACTCATAGAAACAATAGAAAGAGAATGCTTTACTGCATCTGCATACATTGACCCGAGCGACTCGCTATACGGTGCATGCCAGGTTTTACGCATCGTCGGGAAAAAAGCTATGAGATCGATCGCGGTTGCAAGTATCACCGACCATAATACACTCTCGGCGAGTAGCCATGGCAACATTGCGACCAAAGCAAGAGCTAAGCATGCCTTGTCAAAATTTGTAATATCCTTCGTCCCGTATCCACCTTTGAGTGAAAGAAGCAAAGTAAAGATAGTTACTACTGCTGCAACACCTGTGGCCCATGACCCGGGCCCTCCGCCAGAGACCCATTGACCCAGAAAAGCTATCGTGGTAACGATAGCCCAAATCAGCCACGTATACGTATGAGGTTTTGTATTACCGCGGAAAATATCGCGGATGTAAAGAAAAGAACTGAGAAGAGCCATGCTAGCCGCAACCGCTCCGAGAAGTATTTTTAGATCCATAAGCTGATTATATCAAACTTTGTGATTACAACTCTCGGCGCGCCGTCGCCCGCCTCGGTCGCAGTCCGCCCCTCGCGGTTTTGCATGCTCGCAAAACATCGCTGCGGTCGTCACAAAAGTGAGAAAATTTAAAGCAGTTTAATTTTTCTCGCTTTTGTGACCCTACCGGGAATCGAACCCGGATTACCGGCTTGAAAAGCCGATGTCCTAACCGTTAGACGATAGGGCCAAATCGAAGAATATCTTAGCATTTTTTAAGAGAAAATACAAAATCGTAATGGTTCAATACCTTGGAATCACCTAGTGTGATACAATGAAAAGACTATGAAGTACTTACTCATCGCTGGACTATTAATCCTCGCTTGGTGTCCGTGGCTCACGAGGAATGAGGCAGCAAACTTGGTTGGAAAAGAAGTAACACGAATCAAAACACAATACCAAAACTTGTGCAAGACATGGATCGAGCAAAATTCACTTACCAAGGTTCCCTTTGGCTACACACAAAAAGTCTGGTACGACTGCACCGAGAATGACCCAGATTATGGGATAACAAGATCCACCAACATTGTCTTTGTCTCTTTTGCCGAAAACGTTTGGAACGTACCAAAGAAAATCGTAACGCGAAACCCCTAACATGAAACTCATCGTCCTCGCTGCCGGGAAAGGCACGCGGTTTTTGCCACTCACACATACGATACCAAAAGGCATGATTCCCCTCCTCGGCAAACCGCTCCTAGAATGGGCCTTGAGGCCCTATTTGGCTCATATTGGTGAGATTATCTTTGTGATTAGCTCCCCTTTGGGCGAGCAGATCAAGGCCCACTTTGGTGAGAACTATAAAGGGCATAAAGTATCGTATGTAATTCAAAAAGAACAAAAAGGCACGCTTGATGCCCTATGTGCTGCGCGGGACTTTATAAACCTCGGCGAGCTTTTTTGCGTATGCAATGGAGACGATCTTATGGAAGAGAGTGATATTGAAAATGCGATCAGAGAAAAAAGTATCGGCATCGGAGTATCGAAAAAAATTATGCCGAAAAATTATCTGGGTATAGAAGTGCGCAATGGCTATGTCACTGGATTCAATCGCCATGACGACAGTACAGAAACGCATGTGGAAGATGTGTTTTACAATGGCTTTTGTATTTTGGATAACAAAATTTTCGATTTCGAGCCGGTAAAAACCCGCGACGGAGAACTAGGATTACCGCAAACCCTTTTTGCAAACTTAGAAAAGTATCCTCTTAAGGCATTTGAGTTTAAAGCTTGGGAGACAGTCAACGGCCCGGCCGATATCGAAAATGCAGAAAAATTCCTAAAGAATTTGTAATTTGAAAATCTTGCGGTAGTATAGATGCTATGGCTCAAAAGACCAAAATTGTAGTATTAGCGGCTGGAAAAGGCACTCGTATGGCGGATGAATTGCCGAAAGTGTTAGTGACCCTGCATGGCAAACCAATGATCAAATATTTGCTCGATGCAGTGAAGGCGTCGGGAGTGGATGAGAAACCGATTATTGTCGTCGGTCACAAACGCGAAGATGTGATGCGAGAGCTCGGCGATGGATATCTGTATGCTGTGCAAGAAGAGCAACTCGGCACGGGACACGCTATTATGTGCACTGAAAACTTACTCAAAGGTAGCACAGAAAACGTGATGGTGCTCCAGAGCGATCACCCATTTATCACGCCCGAAACAATCAAAAAGCTTGCCGAAGAGCACATCGCAACTAATGCGACGATAACTATGGCGACCGTAAAGCTCCCTGACTTTAACGATTGGCGCAAGATTTTTTATACAAACTTCGGCCGGATTGTGAGAGATAAAAATAATCGAATCACAAAGATAGTGGAATTCAAAGATGCGAGTGAATCCGAGAAAAATATAAAAGAAGTGAATCCTTCGTACTTCTGCTTTGAGGCAAACTGGCTTTGGAAGAATTTAAAACGTCTGACCACCAACAACAATCAGAAGCAGTATTATCAAACTGATCTCATCAAGCTCGCCATGGATGAGAATGAGAAAATCGAATCGATCGATGTCACGCCTCGCGAAGGCCTCGCAGCCAACTCAAAAGAAGAGTTGGAAATCCTCGAACGCGTTGCGGTATAATAAGGATATGAATCCCGTTAGTGATCAAAAAGTTACAATATATAATGGGAAATAATACAATGAAATCATCCATAAAAATTATTATGAGTATAGTAACTACGGAAATCTAAAGATTTCCTATCACTAACGGGATGAAAAACCCATTTGAAAATGCTATGGTGCAGCTCGATAAAGTTGCCAGTATAGGGAAATTCGATACTGATTTTATCACTCGCCTTCGCCATCCTGATCGCGACATTCGAATCTCGATTCCGGTCACGATGGATGATGGAAGTCTAAAAATTTTTGAAGGTTACCGCGTCGAATACAACAATGCTCGCGGTCCATACAAAGGCGGCATACGGTATCATCCGGAAACTGATGTGGACGAAGTCAAAGCTCTCGCCTTCTGGATGACGCTCAAATGCGCCGTTGCTGGGATCCCCATGGGCGGCGGCAAAGGTGGCATCACTGTCGAGCCCAAGGAACTATCCAAGGGTGAACTCGAGCGGCTATCGCGCGGATGGATGCAAAAATTATCGGACATTCTCGGACCACACAAAGACGTACCAGCTCCAGACGTCAATACTACGCCCGAGATCATGGACTGGATGGCAGATGAATTTGAGAAAATCACGGGCGACAAAACGGGAGCTGTTATCACCGGCAAATCCATCGATAGGCGCCTGCCTGCCGGTAGGCAGGGATCCGAAGGTCGAGGTACGGCCACCGGCCAGGGCGGATACTTTGTATTTAAAGCTCTGCGAGAGAAGTTGAATCTGCCGGAAAAATGCACTGTGGCTATACAAGGCTTTGGTAATGCCGGTAGCAACGTGGCTAAAATCTTTGCAGAAAATGGCCATACAGTTATTGCCATATCAGACTCGAAAGGAGCCGTCGTAAACGAGGCAGGGCTTGATATAAATGCCCTTCTTGCACACAAAAAGTCCACTGGGGGCCTCGTAGGCCTTCCTGGGGCAAAGTACATAACAAATGAGGAACTCTTGGAACTCCCTTGCGACCTTTTGATTCCAGCCGCTTTTGAGAACCAAATCACGGCCGAAAATGCAGATAAAATAAAAGCAAAAGCCATCCTCGAACTCGCAAACGGTCCGACCACACCAGAAGCAGACGAAATACTTTTCAAGAAAAATATTCCTGTGATTCCGGATATTTTGGCAAACTCGGGTGGCGTGACAGTATCGTATTTCGAATGGGAGCAGAATTTGAAAGGCGAACATTGGAGCGAAAGCGAGGTCTTTGAAAAATTACAAAAGATACTCGAAGATTCCGCCAAGAAAATCCTAGAAAAATCCGGGAAGCTCAACACAAACCTCCGCATGGGCGCCTTTATCCTCGCGCTTGAAAGAATCGAGGAAAAAATGTAATATCACTCAATATGCGCGGTTAGCTCAGCTTGCCCCGCCTGATTTAGGCGGGGTGAAGTAGAGCCTACACACGTGCTATGATTTCATTCGAGGGCGGTTAGCTCAGTTGGTAGAGCGCAACATTGACGTTGTTGATGCCAGAGGTTCGAGTCCTCTACCGCCCACATGAGTTGTTTTGTTTATTTAATACAAAGTAAAGTGAATAAGAGCTATTACGTTGGAATTTCAGAAAATCCTGAGAAACGCTTGACTGAACATAATAGCGGGAAATTAAAAACTACTTCTAAAAACAAACCTTTTAAATTAATTTATAAAAAAGAATACGAGAATTACATTAGGGCGAGAAAGCATGAAATTTGGTTAAAAAAGAAAGATGTAAATTACAAGCTAAGGTTAGCTCAGCTTGCCCCGCCTGATTTAGGCGGGGTGAAGTAGAGCGACTCTTCTTGCCCCGTCCATAACGGGCGGGGCGAAACGTAGAGTAGGCCGAGTGTTCGATCCCTGTACCGCGCACCAAAGTTACTAGTTGCTGTAAGATATAGAAATGATACAATCAATCAATAATTTTTAACCAAAATTTTATGCTGCACAATAAGCAAATAAAAACTTGGTCTAGTTTTGTGTAAGCATTTTCTACGTTTCCAGACTAGGGGGTAGATTTTGATGCTTACGCGTTGAAGCCTGCCCTTTTGGGCAGGCTTTTTGTTTTCTACTTTCCAAAATTCTGAAATTCTGAGGAGGGTAAATGGAATACCGAGCCGTCAGAAACCGCATAGCGGTTTCTATCAATTGTTTAAAGTTACCAATTTCGAATGAAGAAACTTTAACTATACTGAACCAAAAAGGTTTTAAAGCGGTTAAAGTTGATATCATTTCACTTGCCAGAGAATGTATAGGAAAATCAAAATATTCTCGTGGGGTACGATCCTCAGAGGCTCCAGCAGTCTTAGACTGTTCGAGTTTCATAAAATGGCTGTATGGGGAACGAGGCATATGGCTGCCTCGACGCTCCATTCAGCAACGTGAGGTTGGCCAAGAGGTCAATCTCGAAGAAATAATTGCGGGCGATGTGGTCTTCGTTTCTGGGAGAATTGATTATTATGATCACGATCTCAAAGACGGAGTTGGCCACGTCGGTATCGCAAGCGGCGAAGGAACAATTATCCACGCCGCAAACAAAAAGTCACACGTAATCGAAACGCCGATCGGCAAGTTCATCGGCAAAAAGTTTCGAGGCGTAAGGCGCTATATCCCAAAAGACATAGAGGTCTTAACCTTTGAAACACCATTAGGAAGAGAAATCGAAACAGCGGACGATATCCGCTGGATCGTCTTACAATCACTATAAGACAAGGAGAAAAATGGAAAATAAAATTGTTTACTTCGCAGGTGCTATACGTGGCGATCGCATTATGGCCAGCGTTATGTTAGCACTCGTCAGACTTATTCAAAAATTGGGAATACCAGTTCTAAGTGAGCATATTGTCGCGAAAGATCCAGCGACTATGCAAGCAAAAAAGCTGGGAAAACCAAAAGAAGCTGTACTTGTGGAGGATATTGAACGTCAAGATATCGCGTGGCTCGATCAAGCCACGCACGTTATTGCGGAAATATCAGGCGCGAGCACAGGAACTGGGCGCGAAATCGAATATGCTCGGAATAAAGAGCATTTCGGAAAAACGCCTGCGAAAATCCTCGTTCTTTATCATCTCGAGCGAGAATTTTTTGCCTCGCCAATGATCCGAGGTATGACTCCGGATCGTTACCCCAATGTCACTGTAAAACCTTACAGGACATTGGAAGAAGCGCAAGAAATTGTTTTGCAATTTCTTGCGTAAACATCAATTATGATTATGGGAGTAACCGAACTCGGTCGCTCCCATATTTTTTGCTTTTAAGAACATTTGCTGTATATTACATACGTTACTATGAAAATACTTTCGATCGAAACATCCTGTGATGATACGGGGGTAACTATAATGGAAGCAAGCGGGGGCAGGACGAATGCCACTTTTAAAATACTGGCTCACGCGCTTTTGTCGCAGATCAAGCTGCATATCCCATTTGGCGGAGTCTACCCTGCCCTCGCGAAACGCGAGCATGAGAAAAATTTACCGATACTTTTAGAACAAGTTTTGAAAGAAGCTCACTTAGATAAAACTGTTAGGCAAGACCTAACAGTTATGAAAAAACCGCCTGTAGATTTGATCGCAGTGACCTACGGTCCGGGGCTTGAGATGTGTCTATGGGAAGGGATTGTCTTTGCCAAAAAACTAGCTGAGAAATGGAACGTGCCACTTATACCAGTAGACCATATGGAAGGGCATATATTTTCTGTATTTGGTAAGAAAAATAAAAAAAACAGAGGAAGCTTTACGGTCAAAAAAGTAAAAACGCCTGCGCTCTCCCTCCTCGTCTCTGGTGGGCATACGCAGCTTGTACTTATGAACAAATGGATGGAATATAAAATCATCGGCGAAACGCTTGATGATGCGGTTGGTGAAGCATTTGATAAGGTTGGGCGCATGCTCGGACTTCCCTATCCCGGCGGGCCAGAAATTTCCAAATTAGCAGAAACAGAAAGAACGAAAGAAAAACAAGCTCTCGAAAAATCAATCCCCGCGAGGTCGCTGTCTGTGCCTGCTGGCACAGCGCTGGCTCTCGACCCGTCGACCTACGAGACACCCCGCAGTGATTATTTTTCTTTCGCTTTGCCCCGCCCAATGCTTCACACCAAAAATTTTAATTTCTCGTATTCTGGTTTGAAGACTGCAGTACTCTATATGCTCCAGAAACTTGGACCCATAGAAACAATACCAGAGGATACAAAAAATAAAATAGCGCTTGAGTTCGAGAATGCAGCTATCGAATGCCTTGTATACAAAACGACCAAAGCGGTAGAAAAATACAATATTAAAACTTTGCTCGTTGGTGGCGGAGTCTCATGCAATACACACTTGCAACGCGAACTCACAGGAGTGATTGGCAAAAAAGTAAAAATATTATTCCCCCAAAGAGAACTCTCTGGGGACAATGCCCTCATGATCGGCATTGCCGGATACCTCCAATATATGAAAAACAAACGGAAAGTACCAAACCCAGAAACCATCAAAGCGGATGGTAATCTGAAGCTTTCTTAGGTCGCAAAGTGCCTTTTCATGTGATAATATAGAGTTTATATGGACGAAAAGCTTCTAAAGCCGTACGACCCTAAACAAACCGAAGAACGCATCTACAAGCTATGGGAAGATAGCGGTTTTTTTAATCCTGATAACCTCCCTGGCGATCGAAGTGAGAAATTCACGATTATCATGCCGCCAGCAAACGCGAACGGCTCCCTCCATGCGGGCCACGGCCTCGTGATGACAATCGAAGACATCATGACCCGCTACAAACGTATGCGAGGGTTTAAGACACTCTGGCTTCCCGGACTTGATCATGCAGGATTTGAGACGCAGGTAGTGTACGAAAAAAAATTGGAAAAAGAAGGGCGGAGCAGATTTGGCATGGATCCGAAAGAATTGTATAAAGAAATTTTAGATTTCACGCTCACGAATTCAAGCAATATAAAATCTCAAATTAAAAAAATGGGTGCATCGTGTGATTGGTCGCGAGAAAAATTTACTCTTGATTCTGATGTTATCAAAACAGTACACCAGACGTTCAAGCGCATGTATGATGACGGTTTAATCTATCGCGGCAACAGAATCGTATCCTGGTGCTCAAAACATCAAACTTCGTTTTCAGACCTCGAAATCAAAGACGAAGAACGTATAGACGAATTTTACTATCTCAAATACGGCCCATTCACGATCGGTACTGCCCGACCGGAAACAAAATTTGGCGACAAATACGTCGTGATGCATCCAAATGACCAGCGTTATATCGAGTATGCACATGGCCAAAAAATACAGCTTGAATGGATCAATGGTCCAATCGAGGCAACTGTTATAAAAGACGAAGCGGCGGATATGGAATTTGGTACTGGGGTTATGACTATAACGCCGTGGCATGATGCGACAGACTTTGATATCGCGGAGAGACACTCCCTCGACAAAGAGCAGATCATTGACGAAAACGGGAAACTCCTTCCAATCGCGGGTGAATTTGCGAGTATGCATATCAAAAAAGCACGCCCCCTCATCATCGAAAAATTACAGCAGAAAGGCCTCGTAGAGAAAATCGATCCTGCTTACAAGCACGTCGTCCGAACTTGCTACAAATGCGGCACGATCATAGAGCCGCAGATCAAAAGTCAGTGGTTCGTAAAAATGAAACCGCTTGCCGACAAGGCGCTCGAGAAAATAGAAAGTGGTGAAATAGAATACATTCCAGAGCACTACAAGAAAATCACAACCTACTGGCTCTCGAATATTATGGACTGGAATATTTCCCGCCAAATCGTTTGGGGTATCCCGATACCAGCGAAAATTTGCATAAAATGCGGCCACGGCATGGCAGACCTCGATAATACTATTACATCCTGTGTTAAGTGCGGCGGTGAAGTAGTAGAAGACAAAGACACGTTCGACACTTGGTTCTCTTCTGGCCAATGGCCCTACGTCACTCTCGGATATCCCAACGGGAAAGATTTCAAAATCTTCTACCCAACCCAAGTTATGGAAACTGCCGGAGATATTATTTTTTTCTGGGTTTCTAGGATGATCATGCTAGGTCTTTATATTACGGATAAACTTCCTTTTAACACCGTCTATTTGCACGGTATGGTACTAGATGCGAAGGGGCAGAAAATGTCTAAAAGCAAAGGAAATGTTACAAATCCTATCGACCTAACTCAAAAATACGGCACTGATGCATTCCGCCTGAGTATGATTATAGGCAACACACCAGGGACATCTTTAAACTTATCTGAAGATAAAATAAAGGGATATAAAAATTTTGCCAACAAGATCTGGAACGCGACGCGATTCGTACTAGAGAACACAAAGGACTTCAATATAGAAACACCATACGACGATGAAGACAAAGCATCGCACGAAGAGCTTCAAAAACTAATCGAAGAGATTACAAAAGAAATGGATGAATACAAGTTTTATATCGTCGCGGAAAAGCTGTATCATTATTTCTGGCACACCTTTGCGGATGTTATCATCGAACGTTCAAAGAAAAAGATTGCCGTAGGTGCGGAAAGTGCTGCATCGGCCAAAAAACTTCTGTACACACAATTGCGCACTTTGATCATCGCCCTCCACCCATTCATGCCATTTGTGACCGAAGAGATCTGGTCGATGTTGCCTCATACAAAAGAGAAAAACTTATTAATGATCGAGCCTTGGCCGCATGTTTAATGATCCAAAAATTTTAAGTATTGCATTTATCGGTGGCATTATACCCGCCCTCCTTTGGCTGTGGTTTTGGCTCAAGGAAGACCAGAAGAAAGAAGAACCGAAAGGTATTTTGCCAGTTATTTTCTTCCTAGGGATGCTCGCTGTGGTGGCGGTACTGCCGATCCAAAGGGTAATCCAGGGCTCCACCGAAAATGAAATAGCCCGTATTATCGGTTGGGCAGGAGTAGAAGAAATACTTAAGTACCTCGCGGTCCTCGTAATTGTATACCGTACGAATTATGTCCGCGAACCGGTCGAATGGCCGATCTACCTTATTACTGCTGCTCTCGGTTTCGCGGCTCTCGAAAATATGTTATACCTCATCAAACCTCTCGCTGCCGGCACGACGACTGTGAGCCTCCTTACGGGACAGCTTCGGTTCCTGGGCGCAACTCTCCTACACAGCATCGCGAGCGGTATCGTCGGGATTTCGCTCGGCCTCGCCTATCACCTCGAAGGATTTAGGCGGTATTGGCACATTTTTGCAGGACTTGTTACTGCTATTGCCTTTGCATAGCGTGTTTAATTTTTTATAATACAGAATGACGGAAGTGAATTTCTGAAAGTGTTTAGTTTCCTGTGGGTAGTCACGATCGTCGTTATGCTCCTCTTTGAGCGAGTTCGCCGGATGAATTAAGCGAACTGATTATTAATCCCGACGTAAGTCGGGACTCCGACTTAAAGCGTCGGGGTAACCTTACTTAAATTTTTATGGAACAAAGAAAAAGAAGTTTCTTCGAACGACTGACTGGAAGCGTTATGATGCGCGATGACGAAGAAGAAGTAGAAAATATATTTTTGAAAGATTCACCAAAGAGCCTTAAGAAAAATGGAGCGGATTGGATCGAAGAAAATGACGACGAGGCAGAACTCTCGATCGACATATACCAAACTCCTCGGGAAATCGTCCTTCAGACCATGGTTGCCGGAGTAAAACCAGAAGACCTCGAGCTCGTAATCGGTCGCGACACCGTCACTATCCGAGGTAAACGTGAAGAAAACCGCACAATCGACGAAGATAACTACTTTGTGAAAGAGCTTTACTGGGGACGTTTTGCGCGCACGATCACCCTCCCTGCTGAAATCGAACCAGATGATGTAGAGGCCACAGAACGCCACGGACTCCTTACCATAAAACTCCAAAAGATAGACAAAGACAGAAGAAGCAACGTCAAGATCCGATCGATCTAAAAAACCTCGGCTGAAAAGCTATTGAAGTGCATTAGCATACATTCTTATATTATCTATATTTCCTATAAACCAGCCAGCATAACCATTGCTTCCTACATACACGGGGGCGCCTGCATTTAAATCAACACCGTTAAGTACCGCCGCACTATTAGTGCCTCTTAAATTTCCGTCTATATATACGGAAAGCGTTTGACTGCTCCTGTCTAATACGCAAGTTAAAAAATGCCATTTATTATCATCATAAGAACCAGAAGCATAGACTGCTAAAACACCGTTAGTATGAACCCTGCAAGAAAGAATTCCGGAAGGATCCAAATCAATTATAACCCCGCTGCTATTGGCTCCGTCAGATTTACGAAATACCGTACGAGAAGTGCCACCGGAAGACACCTTAAACCAAAACGCCCAAGTACCACTCCCTAATCTTGGATTGAGAAGTCCTGAATGAGGTATTACTATGTGTTGCGACCCGTTGAGCGCAATCGAGCAACCGGGTTTATTTGCCGGTGTATCGTTGGACCATGAACCAGAAGGCACGGTCGCTGTACTATAACCACCTATGAGATTAGAAGACGTAACACCTGCACATTCGTTGAAATCCCATCCCCCCATCTGGTCACCTAGTACACGATCAAGGTGAGCTGCAAAAGACAAAGCCCCACTTATACGGGCCTTTTCGCGGGCACTTTGCACTAAAACAACAATAACAGAAGACAAAACACCGACAATGGCCACAACTACTAGAAGTTCAATCAAGGTAAAACCAAATGATAAATTGCGCCTCTTTATCGTGATCAACATAGGTGCCTAGGGGGTGAATCGAACACCCGACGCCAGCCTCTTCAGGGCTGCGCTCTACCACTGAGCTACCTAGGCAATTTAATTTTCATTTTAACTACCGGGGGTTTGGAAGCTCTTGATACTCTCAGTAAGACCCGTATATGTGCTAGTCAAACTTTCGATGTATGGCTGGATAATGTAATACGCACCGACGGCTGAACCGATAATAAATACCCAGTAGATAAAGTTCATAAACCGCCTGATCCGTTCTCCCCGGCGAATCTCGTGCAGCATATTATTATTCTCTTGTGCGAGATTAAATGTATCCTGTAAGAGCTTTTTGGATTCAGCATCCATGGCATTAATCTAACATATTCCTGGGTAAAATGAAAGTATATATATCAGACTCTCTTGTACGTTAGGTCTTCCATGATAGAAATATTTTCTTCGGCGAAAAAATCAATATTTTTGAAACCGTTCTTGGCTTCTTGCACACATTCTCCATATTCTTCCCCGAAAATCATGACCTTAGTATTTGGGTCTACAACATACCCGTGATCTTTTAATGTCGCTTCGATGAAACCAAATGCAACCCGATCTGCATTTTGATCAAAACCACTAAAAACAAGATGATTGGGTTGAAAAACAATAACTTGCGCAGGATTAATCTTTTTCAAAAGGTCAACCGCGGTTGCACTAGCAGTAGGGTTTTGGTCTGGCTGATTCGCGACCGTATGTGGCAAAATAAGCAAAACTTCATTAGGATTTAAATTTCGAGCAATATTCTCGTATTTTTCATACAATGCTTCAGCCGCCCTCACGCTCTCGTTTGTACGATGAACGTCGTATGCATAAGCTGGATGAACTAAAAAATACATAGTGGCAACTTTGACTAATTTTTGCTCCTTATTTTCTACTTTCTGTATCTTTAAACCAACAATGTCATCCATAATAAATATAATATAATATATTTTTAATGATAATCAAAACACATAGTGTCCTCGCCGGGAGTCGAACCTGGATCAGCTCGTTAGGAGTGAGCTATTCTATCCATTGAACTACGAGGACATATATTATACCCTTGACTTAATTAAATCTATCATACTTATTATTAATTTAAAATATTTGCCTCCCTTTTTAACTCTTAAACGACACATACCATATTCTAGCTTACCTACCCTCTTTCCACATATAATATCTATCTTTTGTATCATGTGTTTTGGTACGGATAAAGTAGTAGACCAAAAGGAAATTGCTTTCTGTATATCAATATCTTCGAAGAGTCTCAGACTTAACTTCAGTTCAGCATCTTTAATGCCTAAATCTTTTAAACAAGAAATAACAACCCGAAGCATAGACGGATCACTATTTATTAAATTAAGTTCAGTTTTGTTTCCTTCTCCCCAATACAAAGAAGCAAGTATCAGCATTTTTTCAGCAAATCCAATACTGTTAATAATGCCTGAGGCTTTACTCCTTGCTTCTCCCCACTCACGCTGGGATCGTACTTTGCTCCCTCCTTTTTTGGTTCTCCAAATTTCTTGATATGCAGGCAAGATTTTAATATTCGTCATATATTTCCATAACGTACCATTCGATCTGCCTGTTAGATTTCTTATCTCAGATAGAGTATGACTTGTTTTTCTTAGGTTTTGTATTTGAGTTATTTCTTTTTTGGACAACGAAAGCTTAGGCATGATAGATAAATCATACCATAACTAGGAACGAAACATTATATATAATTAAAGATGTGGTAATTTACAGTCCGAGCATCTTTTCTAATTTTGCCTGGTCAAAGCCGACAGTTAGCTCGCCGCCGATAACGATAACTGGTACGCCGAGCTGGCCGCTTTTGTCGATCATTTCCTTTCTCTTCTCGAGGTCGCTCGCAACATCGTGTTCGGTATAAGCAATATTGTGCTCCTTAAAAAACTCCTTTGCAGCGTGGCAAAAATGACAGGTTGGGGTCGAATAAATCGTAACGTTTTTCATCTATTTTTAAAAAATTAATTAATAAGTTTGTGTATTATAGCAACAAACGAGTATGAAGGCAAAAACCTGCTTTTATCTTATCTGAGTGAAGTTGCTATATAATACATTGTTGCCTAAAGCAAAGAATCGATATAATATGGCATATATGCGGGATTGGTTTAGTGGTAGAATGCGACCTTCCCAAGGTTGAGACACGAGTTCGATTCTCGTATCCCGCACAATTTATAATGTTATAATAAATCCATGCAGCCACCCTATATCCAACACGAAGGTAAAGTAATCGAATCGCATGGGAAATTTAAACATGTAATGGCTATTACCCTTGACCAAAGTACAGGGAATACTGAGGGTATTGCCAGATGTATTACGAGCCGCGAAGGAGACGTGCACATTAAAGGCTATACTGATAGAAGTGAATTGTATAAAATCCAAGGTACTTCATTAGAAAAATTTGAGATTACAGAAAAATTAGACATCGAGAATGAGAAAGAAATAATCGCCAAACTCTCCGGCACGGATGGTGATTTTATTGGCCTTGAAGATCCAGATATGTGGATAGATGAGAAAACAACCTTGAAGCATGTATATTTTACTATTCCCATCAAGTCAGCACAGGAAAATAACATGGGCAAGAAAAAAGTACAAATTCATTTAGGTCACGCAGTGGGTAAAGATTTAAACTCGTTAGAAATGACAGAGCCGGTACTTATAGATATTGATACATATAGCGCCAAAGAAGTTTCTATCGCACCGCTAAATTCTAAAGGATTTCGTTATAATCTCGTCGAATCAAGAGATCGTACGCCGGAAGAAACATATTCTATAGTTCAGGTCGCGATCGCTCAGGATATGGCTAAGCCCTGGAAATATGGAGAAGTAGTGATCCATCCAAAAAATTATAACTTCCCTTGGATTGGTGGACACGCGTCCCCTGGTCCCCTGCTCCCTGAAAGTTTTATCAATCTTGGGCCCGGAAAAAGACTTGGTATTCTAAACGGCCGCGAAGCTAATCAAAAAACGGAAGATGGTAAAACAAAATACGGTATATTTAGCGTAGGCTTATTTATTTATGATTATGAAAATGGAAAAATAAACTGGGTTTCACCCGAACCTCTTATTCGGGATACGGAAGCGAGCACTATAACGTTTGCAAGTCATTTTGTAGAAACAAAAGACGGCAAAGGGATACTTTATGCACACGTAGATGATTCATTCATTCGGGCATACACATTATATGCTTCCGGCATACAACTACTACTCTCTAAATGGTTGGTTTAATCAAGCCAGTTCCAAAAAAACAAGAAGGAGTACCAGCGATCGTTATCATTATTCTCGGTATTTGATTTGTTATTTTTATCTTCTACGATAACCGTGAGGCCTTCGCCGGCCTTGGCCAGGCCGAAATTTTCGCGGAAAATTTCTTCTTTGCCTTCATCAGTTTTGAGCTTTTCGATATCAGACGAAAGCTTGGCCTTCTTGGCCGTAAGCTCGGCTACTTTTGCCTCTGCCAGTGCTCTATTTTCCCTCGCAGTGCGCATTTTCCCAAAAAAACTAAGAACGCTCCACGCGAACATCAGGAGGAGAATACCGCACAGTATAAGAACAGGCCAGGATTCCAAGAGACTTCTCCATCTTCTCTTTTGTTGAAAACTCCTCATAAAAATGCTATGTTTACTATATCATATGATTTTCAATAAAAAACACCAGAGAAAAATCCGCATTACCTGGACAGTGCTCTCCGTGCTTATTATCATAAGTATGGTTCTCCTGTACTCTCCTTTCTTTACCCAATAGTTTTATTTCTCACCCCATTAGTCCTTTTGGCGCATCATCTTCAGGAATACGTCTTGAGGGATATTTACCTTGCCAATTTCTTTCATCTTCTTTTTCCCTTTTTTCTGCTTTTCGCGAAGTTTCATCTTGCGGGTGATGTCGCCGCCATACATGTGCTGAGTCACGTCCTTCTTCATACCCGAGAGCGTGCGAGAAGAAATAATTCGCCCGAGGGCTTTGCCTTGGATTTTGAGGATAAACATTTGCCGTGGCAGAAGTTCAGCTAGTTTTTCTACCGCTTGCTCGGCTTCTTCTTCTGCTCGCTTCCTGGATACAACCCGCGAAAATGCCGGCACTACTTCGTCTGCTACGATGAGGTCAAGGCGGGTTACGTTTGCTTCGCGCATTTCGCCGATTTCATACGACACCGAACCATATCCGGAAGTCGTGCTTTTGAGCTCGTCAAAAAAATTACGCATAAGTTCCCGAAGGGGCATAACTACAGAGACGATCGCCCGGCTATGCTTGCCACCTGCCATATCGCCAAAGTTTTCTGTCGCCCCTACTTCTCCTTCGTGGTCAAAGAGAAGCTGCATAATGTTGCCGATATATTCTGTCGGAGTGATAATTTTCAAATTGACCCAAGGTTCAAATACTGTATCGACACTCCCATCGTCGGGAAAAAAGTAAGGAGAATAGATTTTCTCTCGTTTGCCGTTTCGGAGTAGCACTTCGTAGGTAATCGAAGGCGTAGTCACTACGAGATCTAGATTAAACTCGCGTTTCAAACGCTCGGTGATGATCTCGAGGTGAAGCATGCCGAGGAATCCAGAGCGGAAACCTTTCCCGAGCGATCCCGAAGATTCTTCTTCATATGAAAATGCAGAATCAGAAAGTTTTAATTTACCAAGAGCGAGCTTGAGTTCGTTAAAGTCGTCGGCATCTTCGGGAAATACTGATGCCCACACAACCGGCCGCGGCTGCATATACCCTGGGAATGCAGGAAGCGGATTTTTAAAAAGAGTGATCGTGTCGCCGACAGAAGCAATGCCTGGTTTCTTGATACCAGTTACAATGTAACCAATATCCCCGATCGAAAGCACGTCTCGTGGGGTTTCCTCCGGAGAAAAAGTGCCAACTTCAAGGGCAGTAAACTTTTCGCCGGAGACTGCAAAGAGAAGTGTGTCCCCTTTCCGCACTTTTCCATCAAGTAATCGCACAAAGACAATCACCCCGCGGTGGTTCGAATATTTGAAATCAAACACAAGAGCGCGAAGGGCGTTGTCTGAGTTTGTTTCTGCTTGCGTAGGCTTGGGCGCTGGAATACGCTTGATAACTTCTTGTAATAAATTCTCTACTCCTTCCCCTGTGCGGCCAGAGACCAAAAGTATATCGTTTGGATTGCACCCTAAAAGTTCAACCACTTCTTCTTTGACGTCATCGATACGCGCAAGCGGTGAATCGATTTTGGACAAAACTGGGATAATAGTAAGCCCGCCCTCGCGCGCCATTTGAAGAGTGGTCAGGGTCTGCGCCTGCACCCCTTGGGTCGAATCTACGAGCAAAATTGAGCCTTCTACGGCCTTGAGTGCCCGGGATACCTCGTAGGAAAAGTCTATATGGCCCGGGGTATCGATCAAATTCAGAATAAATTCTGAATTTGGCATGTTTAAATATTTGAATGTTTCAATATTGGGAGGACGATAGGTCATCCTAACGGGCTGCATTTTGATGGTAATTCCCCGCTCGCGCTCGAGCTCCATTGAGTCGAGCACTTGGTCCCGCATTTTACGACTTTCGATAGTATGCGTAATCTCGAGCATGCGGTCAGCTAAGGTGCTTTTACCGTGGTCAATGTGAGCTATGATACTAAAGTTTCGAATGTGTTTTAAATCCATCTTTTTTCTCTATTCCAAAAATCCCCCTGTTTGGTGATTCCACAGGTCAGCATATACACCGCCTTTTTCTAACAATTCTTTGTGTGTTCCTTCTTCCACTATTTTACCCTTATCAAGAACGATTATTCGATCCATCTTCTGTATAGTAGAAAGCCGGTGCGCGATAACTATCGTAGTTTTGCCTTTCATAAGCTCGTTGAATGCATCTTGAATATAAGACTCGCTGATACTATCGAGCGAGCTTGTCGCTTCGTCGAGGAGAAGTATCGGGGAGTCTTTGAGCATAGCGCGTGCGATAGCGATACGCTGCCGCTCACCGCCAGAAAGCTTGACCCCACGCTCGCCTACCAACGTATCATATCCATGCGGAAGAGTCGAAATGAATTCATGAGCGTGGGCGCGCTTTGCAACTTCGATTATTTCTTCGTTGGTTGCGTCTGGTTTTGCATAACCGATATTTTCCTTGATACTTCGATGAAATAGGATTGGTTCCTGCGGCACATAGGAGATGCTTTGGCGCAAGTCGTCTTGGCGCAATTTTGCGATATTCTGTCCATCAATTAAAATTTCACCGTCCTTTACATCTGCAAATCGAAGGAGCATCTTGACGATAGTGGATTTGCCGGAACCCGAATGGCCTACGAGGCCTACTTTCTCCCCTTCCCTAATTGTAAACGAGAAATTGCTAAATACCGTATGATCCGCAACGTATTCAAAATGTACATTCTTAAATTCGATCATACCCTTTGAGATGCGGTTTTCTTCTGGATTTGGGATATCTCTAATATCAGGTCTTTGGTCAAAAATATCTGTCATCTCTTGGGCTTCGGCTAAAGATTTAAACATGCGAACCATTGATTTACCAAGGTCCCACAAATGATCCATGGCAGCAAACATATACACCTGCACGAGAAGAATTGTACCTGGAGTTATTGAGCCACGGAGCCAAAGAGTAATCATCACATAAAGAATAGTGATCTGAAGTATAGCCATCAAAAACCCCTGAACGGTATTTTGAAAATTGCCAAAATACCAACTCTTTCTGCGTTTTAGAAATTCGTCATAAGTTACTTCTCTAAACGAAGCATGTTCTTCGGTGCGGCTTGAGAACATCTTGATGTTGAGGATGTTGGTGATCGCATCGGCAAAACGACCGGTTACCTTAGAATCCGCAGCAGCTTCGATAAGGTCGTATGTCACTTTCTTTCGGATAAAAAAGCCAGTAATGGTAATGTACAAAATTGCCCACGCCAAAAGAATATATGCAATCAAAGGCGCACTCAAAAAAAGAACAACTAAAACACTCACCAAATGCACGAAAGTGAACCAAAACTGAAAACTAATTGTGTCTGATATACGCTCAAACGATGAAGCAAATCGCTTCGCCTTGGACACAAGACTTCCAGAGAAGTTGTTCGCAAAAAATTTATAGGAATGATTCATCAACCGGCGAAACGTGCTGTTATGAATCTCGCGGATAACATTTGCTTGAAAGTATGCAACACAATAGTCGCCGGCTCGGTAACAAAGATTATATACAACTACAGAGATAGCGATTAACAAGAAATAATCAAACAGTTCTGCTCGGATAGAGGGGCTTGGGGTGGCGCCAGAAATGAGATCGATAATTTGTTTATACAGATAGGGATTCCAAATAGAAGAAATAACAATCCCAATCCCATAGGCGATGAAAGTACCATAAAAAGACCAGGGGTATTTCCTGATCTCTTGCCAGTAATAATAAAAAATACGTTTAAAACGCATATCTGTTGATTATATCACAAAAACGCTTAATTTTAAAGCTCTTCTTGGGGAGGAACCAGAGTCTTGGCCCGCCAAAACCGGGACTGCAAAGCCTTGATAACTGCCTTGAGCTCGTTGCTCCCGAGTAAATACAAAACACAGATAGCGGCTGCGATGCCCAAAAGTCCAGAAATAAAACCCTGCAAGAAAACTCCCATAAAGGTAGTAGTACCAAAAACCGGTGAGAGAATATTGAGACTGATGTAACTTACAAGCCCCAAGAAAAATGACGCGCCAAGACTCTGGAAAAAAGTTTTGGTTATAAAAGATTCTCCTTTCATAAAATCGCGCCGTACCGAGTACCAGCCGAGAATGGCATTAAAAATAGTACCAACTGAATATGCCAGCGGGAGCATCAATACTTCGGTACCGGGTATACCACTCACCTTAAGGAGGGATTCGATAAAATAGCGGAATAATAACCAATGTTCAAAAAGATTGAGAAATAGATACGCAAGTATAATAATAAGTATCGAAGAAAATAAATTTATAAGTACGGGGCGTTTCGTATTGCCGGACGCATAGTATGCTCGGGACAAAAGTGTAATCATTCCTTGGGCAACGACAGAAACAGAAAAAATCGCGAGCGAGGCAGCCACCAGGCGAGTGTGTTCCCAAGAAAATGAGCCAGAGCCTAAAATAACTCGTACGATCTGCGCTCGCACTACAATAAAGAGAAATATCACTGGTAGAGACCAAAAAACGATAGCTCGCGCCGAATCTTGCAGACATTTTTTAAATTCGGCTGTTTTGCCGCTCATAAAAGCCCTGGTAAGCACTGGGAAGGCTGCTACAGCGTAAGAAATACCGATGATATTAAGAGGTACAGACTGAAGATTATAAGAAAAGTTGAAAACAGAAATCGAACCGACACTTAAGTATGAGGCAAAGGCAATAATGCAAATAAGGGCTATATTGTTAAACGCGAGGCCAAGGGTGCGTGGAAGCGAGCTCGAAGCTGCTTGAAGAATATCCGTAAAATTAATATGCCTCGAAAACCGCGGCGTAAACCCTAAACTACAAGATGCAATAATCTGCACCAAGGCATGCATAAGCGCACCCAAGGCCACACCGATCGCTAATCCGTATATACCAAAGACTGGATAGAAAAAAATTATACCGATGATGATCCCGACGTTATAAAAAATAGGACTCAGCGCATAAATAAAAAATTTACGAAAAAGCTGAGTAACAGTACCAAAGAGGTTCGAAAGCCCCATACAAATGGGAGAGATAAGCATGATCCGCGACAGCAATACTATTTGTGCCTGAAAATCTGGAGGAAAACCTGGAGCGATCAGAGAAACAAACTCTGGCATAAAGAGAAAGGCGATAGCTGCGACAAACACAACAAGAGAGAAGAAAACAGTAAAGATATCATTTAAATACTTCTCCGCTTTGGGCGTCACTATATCCCCTTCCATCTTTGAAACTAAAAACGGAATAATAACGGTAATAGATGCGAGAGATGCGATAGAAATAAAGATAAGATCAGGTATTCGAAAAGCTGCGTAATACGCATCGAGTGTGGCTGATGGTCCAATGAAGTGGGCAAAAGCGCGATCCCTAAAGAGAGCAAGGAGTTGGGATAAGAAAGCGAAGAGTCCTAAGAGAAGAGCCGCTTGGTCGATATTGCCATATTCTTTGTTAAAGATTCGCAGAATTTTCTCCATTGAGGACGAAGCGGGAATAAAAAACTTTTAAGGTTTTGAGCTCGTATTAGGTGTCGCCGTAGTAGGGGTAGGCGTAGTAGCAGTAGTAGGAGGAGGAGTTGGGGTGCTACCGTTCTTAAGGGCGTTAACGTATTTCACAAGATCCTGGTTTGTTGGAAGAATGGACAATGCTCGTTCAGCATAGGAAATGGCTTCAGTGGTATTACCTTCACTTTTTGCAATTTGGGAAAGAGTGAGCAAGGCATCAACATAATCTGGCTTTAGAGCAAGGGCTTTAGTGGCATGAACTTTTGCATCTTTGTCCTTGTCGCTTGCGATATACATGTTTGAAACCAAAACATGAAAGCGCGGATTCTCGGGATTTAAAAGAGAAGCTTGGGTATATGCTTTGATGGCCTCGTCATATGCGCCTTTGACTCCGATCAAACCCGCAGTCTGATACACTACTCCGAGAGTTTCATTGTTCAAGTAATTTTTTGGATTATAAAGCACCGCCGCTTGTGCTCCTACTGTTGCTTCGTTGAATGCTGTCTGAAGTGCGGCTTTATCTGCTTCAGATACAGATGAAGAAGAATTTGCCTTTACAGCGAGAGAGTTGAGTTTTGTGAGATAGATCTGAGAGTATGTACGTAGATACACATCGCTTGAATGAAGGGCAAGGGCCTTGCGAATATACGTTTCCGCGTCGGGAATAGTCTTCGCAGAGATGGCTTTACTAAAGTAAGAGATAGAAACGAAACGCTCAACATATTTAAACCCAGCAGCTGCAGAAGCGATCATCACGCAAATCAAGAAAACCATAAAGAAGAAAGTCTTGCGATGATCGTCAAAGAAAGAAACAGAAAGAAACCCCTTTTCTCTAGATTCAGCCATAAGGCCGATAGAAATACCAGCGAAGGCAAACGCTAAGATGAAAAGCACACTTCCGACGAAATAAAAGAAGGAAGCAACAAAAAGATAAAATGCTAAAAAGAAAAATATCGCTGCTTCTACCCCGCCCGCATGCTTAAATCCTGTAAAAACTGATTTTATGCCAGCCGCGATAAAAGTAACAAAGAACAAGAGCCAGAAAAGGATACCGACAATGCCGGTGGTCGCCATAAATGTCGGAATAAGGCCTGACCCGCCGACAAAATACACATCCCAGAATGGTGTAGCGTTGATTACGGCTGGCTTGTATCGGGCCCAACCCTCAGAAAATCTATTAGGGCCAATTCCAAAGACAGGGTCGTGACGAATGATATTTTTTGCGACAGTTGCTGTTGATTTCAAAGATGGACTCACCTCAGTATTTGAAATCCCTAGTTTGCCAGGCAGAATTTGTCCGATAAAATTCGAGGACATAAAAAAGAAAAGAGAAAGCAAGACAACAACAAAAGCGAAAACTGGAAAATGGATTTTTTCACCTTCTTTCCTTTTGTTAGTATTGAGCGAAACTTTGTATACAAAAATAAGTAAGGCAAAAACACCAAAAATCGCCCAAATTAAAGGAAAATTGACAATAGCCATCAAGGCCATAGCGAAGAACGAAAGAACGCCAAGCAAAATCTTAAGCTGTTTCGGAACTTTCAAAAACTCAATAATGAAAAGAGCTGCAAGAACATACATCCCTGCGAAAATCCCAAAGGCGTTCCAGGAACCTATAAGGTTTCCTGTCTTGTCACCGAGTACACCGAGCGACAATTGCGTAGGTAAGAATATGCGAAGAGCTTGGAAGGCAAGTATAATCGTTCCAGTCAAAAGAATACCAAACAAAAGAAGTCGGGCTGATTTTGAATCTCGAAATACTATTGCGGAAAGTAAAAAAAGTAAATATACCGCGAGGATGTACCAAAAGCTTCCTACGTCAAGCATAGTGCCAAAGAAAGAAATACTAGAAGCATCTGAAAAAATTGCAGAAAGGAGGTATGCTACCACTACTCCCGCCCCCGCCACAAGCGGTATGGATCGAGGAACAGTAATATGACCATCAGCAAACCGGGCCATGGTCCAGACGATGACTGAAACAATAAGTCCTATTACCAGAAAAAGCCCTTTACTCGTTTCAACAGAAAAACTAGTAAACGGCAAAGCGAAAATTGGGAGAAGTATGATAACAAAAAAGATTGATAAAAGGGAGACCTTATTCAAAATATTAGAATGCATATGTATAATTTATCTTATAATAGAAACAGACACATATAGTATACAATGATCAAAACCCAAAACACAAGTCAAAAGTAGTGTATTCAGAAATACTAAACTTTAAATCACTACATTGATAAGCCGATTCTTGACATAAATTATTTTACGTGGTTCTTTGCCTTGGAGATACTTTTGAACCACAGCATCGCTGAGTGCTTGATTTTTGATATGTTCCTCCGACTCGTCAACTCCCACCATAAGCTCAGACCGAAGTTTGCCGTTAACTTGAATCACGATCTTGATTTCGTCATCCTTAATTATACTGTTATCCCATGCTGGCCAGGTTGAGGTGTGGATAGACTTCTTTTCGCCAAGCATGCTCCACAGCTCCTCGGCTATATGTGGAGCAAATGGCGCGAGAACCTGCAAAAAGGTTTTGTAATCTTCTTTGGAAACTTGTGCCGCCCGCTCCATCTCGCTCGCAAGCATCATCATCGAGGAAATCGCGGTGTTGAAGTGCATCGTGTCGATATCTTCCGAAACTTTTTTGATGGTTTTATGAAGCGCTTTTTTTACTTGGAAAAGATCAGAAGAATTTTGAGTGGTCTGGCTGAGGCCACTACGGGAATTCCTTCGGCCGACCCGAGGACCCGAAAAATTTTTCTGATCTTCAGAAATTCTCTGAGCTAACTTCCATACCCGCTCTAAAAATCTGCGCGGGCCAACAAGGCCGTCAGAATTCCAGGACACTGCCTGATCAAAAGGGCCCATGAACATCTCATAGAGACGCACCGTATCTGCACCGTAGACCTTTATGATATCCATCGGGTCTACGCCGTTGCCTTTTGATTTTGAAAATTTACTACCATCATCGGCGAGGATAAGTCCATGCGAAGTTCGCTTGGCATATGGCTCGCTCGTCGGCACGAGCTTGAGATCATATAAAAATTTATGCCAAAAACGGGAATACAACAAGTGAAGTGTGGTGTGTTCCATGCCACCGTTATACCAATTTACCCCGCCTTGGTAATGGTCACTTCCCGGCCCCATCCAATACTTCAAGCTTTTCTTCGAAGCGAATTCTTTATTATTTTTGGGATCAGCGTAGCGCATAAAGTACCAGGAACTCCCCGCCCAGTTCGGCATGGTATCTGTCTCTCGTTTCGCTTTGCCTTTACATTTCGGACATTTCACATTTACCCACGAGGTCATCGCAGCAAGCGGACTCTCGCCGGTGTCAGTGGGCTTGTATTTCGTCACCTTCGGAAGTTTTACCGGCAAATCTTTGTCCGGTACTGGAACCCAGCCGCATTTTTCACAGTTGATAAGCGGGATCGGCTCGCCCCAATACCGCTGTCTCGAAAATACCCAGTCACGGAGCTTGTATTTGGTCACAGTTTTACCACCGACGAATTTTGTGATTTCTTTTTTGGCTTGCTCAGAGTCTATACCAGAAAAAATCCCAGAATAATGCAAAATGCCAGGACCAGTATGAATATAATCCGGATTATCAATAAGATTCAAAATAAACTCACCTTCGAATACGTTGAAAAAGTCTTTTAAATCTTTTTTTGCTATCCAAAGGACGTCGTGAAGCTTCTGGTCTTCTGCACTCATAGTGTCTCGTTCTGTATTTATCAAATCAAAAAATACAAAGTTGAATCGTGCATGCCGATTTACTTGCTTGACTCTGTGATAGAAAAAAGTATGTATCGCGATCTTAGGAACGTGAACTAATTTTAAATTTTTATATCCTGTTTCTTCTAAAATTTCCCTTCGCGCCGCATCCTCGATTGATTCACCATCTTCCATTCCACCTGTTACTAAACCTTGCATTTTAAATGCTTTCCAACTTACACATAAATATGTATCGTCAACAGGGTTCCTTACTACTGCGCACACAGCATTGCGATTTACTGGCTCTTCGCCCTTGCGAAAAGCAGCCTCGCCTTCGGTCCCTATGAACACTGGCTCAACGACGTGGTTAATTGGCAAATTATATTTCTTCGCAAATTCATAATCGCGTTCATCGTGTGCTGGAACGGCCATGATTGCACCTGTACCATAATTTGCGAGTACATAATCAGCGATCCATACTGGTATTTCTTCTTTATTGGCAGGGTTTATTGCAGTTACGCCGCGAAGCTCTACGCCGGTTTTTACTTTATCTTCAGCAGTTCTCTCAACTTCGGTTTTTTTCTTGCTGTCTTTTATGTATTCTTCTACTTCACTCCAATTTTTTATATTAGATTTTATTTTTTCAATGAGTGCATGCTCCGGCGCAAGAACTACATACGTTGCACCAAAAATTGTATCTGGGCGCGTAGTGAAAACCTTAATATCAAAGACAGTCTTTGACACTTTGAAATTTATTTCTGCGCCTTCCGATTTCCCTATCCAATTCCTCTGCTGAATTTTTATTTTGGGTAGGTAGTCGACAGTGTCTAAATCTTTATCGAGCCTATCAGCGTATTTGGTGATCGCGAGCATCCACTGCTCTTTTTCCCGCTTTTCAGTCGGGCCACCGCAGCGCTCGCAGTTGCCGCCAACTACTTCTTCATTCGCGAGGCCAATCTTGCATGACGGACACCAATTTATTTCGGTTTTTGTTTTGTATGCCAAACCCTTTTTGAAAAATTGCAAAAAGATCCACTGCGTCCATTTATAATATTTTGGATCAGTGGTATTTATTTCGCGCGACCAGTCGAACGAGAATCCAAGCGCTTTAAGCTGCTTTCTAAAGTTATCGGTATTTTGTTTCGTAACTTTGATGGGGTGAATGCCAGTCTTGATCGCATAATTTTCTGTCGGGAGTCCGAACGCATCCCAGCCGATCGGGTACAGCACATTGTAGCCTTCCATCCGGCGCTTGCGACAAATGATATCCATAGCGGTATTCGAACGGATGTGTCCTACATGGAGGCCAATGCCGGACGGATACGGGAACTCGATCAAACCATAGAATTTTTTCTTTTTAGATGGAAACTGTGCTTTATCGGCTTTCTTTTTCTCCCAAATAGTTTGCCACTTCTTTTCTACGCGTTTGTGGTCATATGACTTCATATTCCGGTATCATAACCAAAAAACCGCTTTTATGCAAAGCGGTTTTTTGAGTGTTTACAAAACCTAATAAACTGGTGGTACTGGTTTTACAACGGGCACCAAAGAAGTATCAGAACTATCTAGATTGAGCGTTCTCTTGAAACACGTGTATCCTTCTGTATGATTCCAAGAGATGTTGTAGGTACCGTAATATCGATAAGAGATTGAAGAATTCTCGTCTGAGGCTTTATTAAAGTCCGCACACAACTCATAGGTATTTGCACTCGTTTTTTTGTATTCGTATGGTTTCTGTGTTTGTGGATCTAGAAATGGCACATAATAGTTTCCTTCGGCAATCTCCGCCAATGTATCTGGTAACTTCTTGTGGCTATAAAAATAATTATTCACCTGGGCATCCAAATTCTGAAGGTCATTAATCTTTTGCTCATCGTATTTATATAGTTGCTGTGTCCGTGGTGAACCGAGCACTGCAAAGCCCCACACGATAGAACTGATGACAATAACTGTTGCGACAACGCGCCACAGCTTTCGAGAACGAGCAGTGAGCCTACCTGCCGCATCAGAGATGTAATACACAAAGACAGCTGCTGCGATAACAAGCACAACTAGAACTTTTAAGAGAAAAGCAGCAGTTAATTCTCGCCCATCGATGAAATAATATAAAACAGTGATAAGGTCACCAGCGACTGTAGCCCCTGCTGCAAAAAGAGTGATGTAAGTGAGCCATTTATGAACACCAGCACTTTGTTTTTCTGGATACTTTTGGTATTCGCGCTCGAGAAGCCACATGAGTAGGATAAAAATCGGGAAAAAGATGATAAGGGTAGCTACTGGCCAACTAATCGATGCACTGCTGCTACCGTAATGATACCCGTACCCGGAATTAATTTGCGGATATGCTTTGTTGATAACGGTAAAGAGAAGACTGAACACGCTTCCCACAAGCACATACAAACTTACGAACGCACCTAAATTGATAAAAAAATCTTTTGCACCCCCACCTTTGCGTACTTCTTGTTGTGTTTCCATAAAAAGTATTATATCATATGACACGTTGTTGCTATAGTGCAAAAATTATGGGAAAGAAAGATAAGCAGTCGAAAGACTTTGCAGAAAAATTAACAGCGTCGGTCGGATCAGTCCGGTCCCTCATAATTCACACGATCTTTTTTATCGGGGTTTTTGCCCTCCGATTCTTGGGTGTCGCAACTTCGGATATCCTCCTCATACTTACCACCATCGTCTCTCTGGAGGCGATTTATTTATCTATACTTATCCAAATCACTGTCAACAAACAAGCCGAAGAACTCGAAGAAGTCTCCGAAGACATCGAGGAGATTCAGCAAGACGTCGACGAGATTCAAAAAGACGTCGACGAGATTCAAGAAGATGTGGAGGGCATTCAGGAAGATGTCGAAGACATCCAGTGGGAAGATAATAAAAAAGAACAGAAAAGTTCAGATAAAGATACTACCAATATATAGCGGTGTTAGCCAGAGAGATAATTCTGCCGTTTGACTGCTCATGTACACATAGTTCTCCCGCCTCTACACCACCAGGGAAACCTTTCACTATATTTTCTAATGCATAACCGACCGAGAGGGTCGAAGATTCGGTAGTATATGAAGTCACAATCACAAAGAGAGGATCACTGCTTAAAACTTTTTTAACTTTGGAAAGAAGCTGCGGGAACATTTGAGCGAGCTTCCATACTTCTCCCTTTGGGCCGCGGCCAAACTTTGGCGGATCCATGATAATTGCATCATAGGTATTGCCTCGTTTTGCCTCACGCTCTAAAAATTTGATTGCATCATCCTCGATCACCCGCATCGAACGGCCGGCAAATTGCGACTCATTTAATTTTTCATTTTCTTTGGCCCAATCGAGGCTCTGCTTTGAGGCGTCGAGGTGTGTTACCTCCGCACCAGCACGAAGCGCAAACATACTTGCGATGCCAGTATAACCGAACAAGTTTAAAAATTTTACTTGTCCGCCTCGGGCGGATAGGGCCTCCTTTATTTTATCTTCAATAAAATCCCAATGTACTGCCTGTTCCGGGAAAAATCCAAAATGCCGAAACGGAGTTGGGGTTACTAGAAACTTTATTTTCTTATATTCTATCTCCCATTTCCCTTCTATTTTATTTTTAAACTTCCAGCCAGCTTTACTGCCCGATTTTGAGCTTGCAAATTTCCCCGTAGCATCATTCCATACTTTTTCTGGAAGGGTTTTAGGCCAAAAGGCATCTTCATACGGGCGTACAAATGTATGCGGCCCCACACGCTCCAACTTCTCCCCATCACCAGTATCGAGAAGTTCATAATCCTTCCAGTCCTTACTATAAAAAATTTTAATGTGTGGTTTATTCTGGTTTTTCATTAAATCAAAAATTCTATGACATCGCCGTCTTGGACAATGTAATCTTTGCCTTCAGTGCGCACGAGGCCTTTTGCACGAGCGGCGGCGTATGAGCCACATTCGAGTAAATCCTTGGAACTAATCACTTGTGCGCGGATAAACTTTTCCTGAAAATCAGTATGGATTGATTTCCCTGCCTGTGGCGCAGTAGAATTGCGGCGTGTGGTCCACGCACGTGATTCATCCTCGCCGGTCGTAAAAAATGTAATGAGGTCGAGAAGGTCGTACCCGGCTTTGATAAGGTTATCGAGTCCAGTGCCAAAGATCGGATCGACTTCGATGTAAGGACCCGGAAGTTTAGAGACGAAATCTTTGTTTACAGAATCTGCCGCCTCGGAAGTATTGAGGACATAGAGTGTGGGCTTATCGATCCCGGCTTGTTTTAATTCGAAATTTATAACTTCGATATCAAAGAGTGGATCAACTTTGCCGTGCACATGAATCATGTCTTTGTCTTCGAATATTCTTACAACTTCGATAATCGCATCTACCTCACGGATATGCGAAAGAAATTTATTCCCCAAACCTGCACCTTCGGACGCACCTTTCACCAACCCTGCGATATCTACAAACTCTACGACTGCCGGAATAGTCTTTTTGGACTTTGACATAGCAGAAAGTTTGTCGAGTCTTTCATCAGGCACGGGTACAATACCGACTGATGGATCAATGGTGCAGAAAGGATAATTCTCGGCTGGCACACCTTTTTTGGTGAGTGCATTAAAAAGCGTGGACTTCCCCACATTTGGCAAACCAACAATGCCGATCTTCAAAGACATATCAGAAATATAGCAGAATTAATACTATTTTCAAATAAATATGATACAATCAAGCAATGAGCGAAGATACTAAAGTTGACTTTCTCGCGATCGGTGATACCGTCATCGACGCATTTATCAAACTCACCGACGCAGATAGGCCAGATATCCGCGGCACTCCAGACCACGAAGACTACAAGATCTGTCTCCCTTATGCAGAAAAAATTCCATACGAAGAAGTATACGTGGTACCAGCTGTCGGAAACGCTGCCAATGCCGCAGTGTCTGCTTCCCGGCTGGGTTTGCGCACTGCACTCCTCACTAATATTGGCGCAGATGAGAACGGCAAAGATTGCTTGAAATCACTCGAAGCAGATAAAGTCGCAACTCAGTTTGTGAAAGTGCATGCAGACAAGAAAACCAACTATCACTATGTGCTCTGGTATAAATCAGAACGCACGATCCTCATCAAGCACGAGGAATACCCCTATGAATTGGGAGACATTGGCGAACCGCAATGGGTGTACTTTAGTTCCGTAAGTAAAACGGCATATCCTTTTCATGACACTCTCGCGGAATATTTGGAAAATCACCCAAACATACAATTCGCCTTCCAACCAGGCAAAAATGAGATAGCGCTCGGCAAAGAAAAACTTGCGCGACTATACAAGCGCGCAGACATATTTTTCTGCAACGTCGAAGAAGCACGCACGATTTTAGGAATCGATACCGAAGATATCTTAGAATTATCTAAGGCGATGCAAGCTCTCGGACCAAAGATAGTCGCGATTAGCGACGGACCAAAGGGTGCATATATGTATATCGAAAATGAGCTCTGGTTCATACCTCTCTACCCTGATATCGCACCACCACTCGAACGCACTGGGGCTGGAGATGCCTTTTCATCAAGTATTACTGCCGCTATCGCACTCGGCAAGTCCCCGCTCGAAGCTTTGACCTGGGGACCAATAAACTCTATGTCAGTGGTCCAACAAGTCGGCGCCCAAAAAGGGCTCCTCTCTCGAGAGAAGCTCGAAGAATATCTCAAAAATGCACCTGAAGACTACAAGGCAAAGAAGTTGTAAATAAAATAAAAAAACTAAAATGCAGGAGAGGCGAATAGACGTTATAAATGAAAATAACCTAGAACGGGTTAATAGACCTTTTGTCACAAAGGATTTTTTGAAACAAGCTGATATAGATGAAATGGCCGAAAAGATTAAAGATGTAATAAAAGAAAAAATAAGTACCCTAGAAAGCCCGGAACAGAAAATGGAAATTATTCTTCACTTCTTAGAAGGTAGCCAAATTCTAGAAAATATTACGATGTTAAAACAGGCAGGTTTTTCTGTTAAAAGAGATATTATATATCGAAACCCTATCAAATTGAGTTGGAAAGACCAAAGCGGTAAAACTCAATCTGATACAATTACGATCGAGGAACTAGAACCATTTTTGCGTAGGATAAGAGAATTGGTGCTCGATAAATTATCTCCATTTTTACCTCCAAGTATGGTTTTGCATATTGTTAAAAAAGTCCAAGATCCATACTCTAAAGAACCGAAGCTCGAATTAGAAAATAATCTATTCTATAAAAGAGAAGATTATAGAATGCTTACCAGCACAGAGCAGATAGAGACCGAAAAAAGAAATCATAGTGAGGCCTTGAAATACTTGTATAATATAAAAGAACGGAGTCCATTTATTTATTATGGAATTCATACTTTGGATTCTAGGCAAGGCGCTACTATCGGTAATTTCCTTAAGGTGACAAACTTATCTGAAATTTTAGCAAACAAACCCAAGCCACCATTACAGAAAATGCTAGGTTACTTACTTGATGCAATAGAGGGTCACAAATTTCTTTTAGCACACGATCTAGTACTTTTTGACAATCATAACGAAAATATTTTTATAAATAACGAAACTGATACAGGCCTTTTACTCGATTTAGGCGGCCTAAGGCGAAAAAATGATAAAGCAATTTTAACTTCACCGCACACACCACCTGAAAGATTGGGTTATGTTAATGGAGTAATTACCGAAGCAAATATTGTGTATGAATTAGGATTGACCTTGAGTCGAATTTTATTTGAATATGGACAAAAGGAAACAAATCTCCGACTAAAATATCTTCATGCACTAGCAGCACAGATGGAAAGTGTGAGGCCGCAAAACCGCCCTACACTTGAAGATATTGAAGGAAAGTTACGAAAGATAATGCAGACTGCTTAATTTTTCCTCTCTAAAACTTTCTTCACTGCCTCTTTGATAGAATTTTTACCCATGCCGTAGTGTTCGATGAGCTCGTCTGGCGTACCGGACTGGCCAAATTTGTCGCGGACACCCACGAATTCGATCGGGGTTGGGAAATTTTGGGCGAGGACTTCGGCGACCGCGCTCCCAAGGCCGCCTGCGATCTGGTGCTCTTCGACGGTTACAATTTTTTTCGTTTCCTTGGCGAGGGCAACAATTGCTTCGACGTCGATCGGTTTAATACTAGAAATATTTAAAACTTTTGTTTTTATTCCCTCTCCTTCGAGTTCTTTCGCGGCCAAAAGTGCGCGGTGTGTAAGACTCCCCGTCACGATGATACCGACTTGTGCCATACCAACATCCGGCATCCAATACAATTCTCCCTTGCCTAGGTTAAAAGGAGTTTCGTCGGTGGTAATAATAGGTGTTTTCTCCCGAGCGAGGCGCAGATACGCGGGCTTTCCAGTCTCTGCGAGCATCATAGTTGCCTTCTTTGCTTCAATCGAATCACAAGGAGAAACAACATCCATATTTGGAATCACCCGCATGAGGGCGATATCTTCGAGGGCTTGATGAGTACCGCCGTCTGGTCCTACCGAAATGCCTGCATGCGAACCGACAACTTTTACAGGACGGTCGTTGTACGCGATAGTTGTGCGAATTTGCTCCCAACTTCTACCCGGAGAAAACATTGCATAACTTGAGATAAACGGAATTTTCCCCATCGCGGCCATACCGGAAGCAACAGTCGCGAGGTTTTGTTCCGCAACACCTATCTCTACAAAACGCTCCGGAAATTTATCTTTGAACTTGTTCATCTGTGTCGACTCGGTGAGGTCCGCGCACAGGGCAACGATTTGTTCGTTTTCTTCCCCTGCCATCGCTAAACCTTCACCAAAACCTTTACGAATCGGCGCCTGCTCGACATCAACATTGAATATCTTTGGATTTAGTTTTAATTTTGGATTAAGCATAATAAATTTATCGAACTATTGATGCTCACTCGCGATCTTGCCGCCGAGAGTGCGGAGCTCTTTGAGTGCCATTTCGTAATCCTGCTTGGCCTCCTTCGCATTTGGATCGTAGCCATGCCATTTGTAATCCTTCTCAAATTCATGCACCCCTTTGCCAGGAATAGTGTGCGCAATGATGACCGTTGGTTTTTCATATACTGCTTGCGCTTCGAGCACTGCTTCATGCACTGCCCGGAAATCATGTCCGGAAGCTTCAACAACATGCCAATTAAATGCCTTCCATTTATCCGCGAGCGGTTCAAGCGGCATGATGTTCTCCGTGTATCCATCAATCTGAATATTATTGCGATCAACAACGACGATCAAATTATGCAATTTATGCTTTCCTGCGAGCATCGCGCCCTCCCAGGAATTCCCTTCATCGAGCTCTCCGTCAGACATAAAACAATATATGTATCGATCCAAATCTTTTTTATCGATCCTGTCTGCAAGAGCCATACCGACAGCCTGCGAAAGCCCGAGACCCAGGGGCCCAGAAGAAGTCTCAACGTAGGGCAAATACTCGCGATGGGGATGCCCTTGGAGCCGAGTGCCAAACTTGCGAAGTGTTTTGAGTTCATCAAGCGGAAAATACCCAGCATGGGCCATGGTCGCATAGAGCACGGGGCAAATGTGTCCGTTTGAAAGTACGAGCCGATCCCGTTCTTCCCAATCAGGCTTCTTTGGATCATGTTTTAATACATGAAAATAAAATAATGTAAAAATATCTGCCATGCCAAGTGGCCCGGCAGTGTGTCCGCTTCCTGCCTCGATCAGCATTTCAATAATAGACTTCCGAATCTCGTTCGCTTTGAGCTCCAACTCTAAGATTTTTTTCTCAGATAAAAATCCCATACTATTAAGTATACCTTAAAGTGCGCGGAATTTCTCTAGTGTATTCACAATATCATCCGAATTAAAAATTGCGGAACCGATGACAAGCCGATCGGCACCTGCGGCAACGAGTTCGGGAGCAGTTTTTAAGCTCACCGCCCCGTCAACGGAGATAGTAACACTTGGAAATCTTTCTTTGAGTGTTTTGATGTGCTCGAGACATTTGGGATCAAAGTCCTCGCCTTGGATCCCCTCGTGATCGATACCCATTACTTGTACAAAATCCACATATGACATAACTGGAAACACGGTTTCGACTGGAGCCGTAGGGCTCACTGCCACCCCGATCTCAATACCGTCTTTTATATACGTATCGATTCCTTCGAGGAAATCCCTAAATTCACTCACATCCCCGACAGCCTCGATATGAAAAACGACGCGCTTGGGTCCAAGCTTGGTGTAGATATCAAAATTTTGCACCGCATCATGCACCATGAGATCAAGCTCAAAGGAAACCGCATCCCAACAGGGCATCCCCTCTTCGTCATTTAAAATTTTATGAAAATGAATATCAAGATTGTTTTGTAAAAAGTTTTCATCGCTCGCAGGGGCGAGAAACGGCCAAGTGAGGTGCGGCACAAAGACCCCATCGCATAAGTCCACTTGTACAAAGGGCACAACCCCGCGCACCAGCGAGATTTTATTTTTGAGGTCGTCGTAGTTCTTGGGTAATACCGCTGGAATAATCTCTGCCATAGTTATTCGAGTTTGATAGCGTCTATTTTTGCAAGTCTGCGTATATGCCGTTCGCCACGCGAGTATTCGGTATTGAGCCAAGTACGGACAGCGGCAACTGCTGCTTCTTCTGTAAAATACCGAGCGCCGAGAGACAATACGTTCGCATTATTGTGCTCACGCGAGCGAACGAGGATATCCGCCTCGTCATCCACAACACTAGGAGATTTGCCATAGTACACAACGGCTCGCACGTGCGGAAATTTGTTTGCAGCGATAGCCTCTCCTTGGCCAGTTGCTCCGAGAATAATTCCCATACTGTTTGGATCTTTTGAAACTTCCCTTGCAACAGGAATTACAAAATCTGGGTAATCGTCGTCTTCATGATATGCAAACGCCCCTTTGTCTATGACTTCGTGCCCGTCGGCTTTTAAAGCGGTCACCAGCGCTTCCTTAAGCACAAACCCTGCATGATCCGTCCCAATAAAAATTTTCATATTATTGTATAGTATTACCTGTTTTAATGACGTGATCTACTAATGTATGTGTATACCCCATTTCATTGTCGTACCACCCGAGGACTTTGACGAGATTACCGCCGACAACCCGGGTGAGTTTGAGATCCGCGATTGAGCCATATGGCTTCCCGAGAATATCGCTCGAGACAAGGTCTTCTTCGGTCACTGCAAATACGCCTTGCCAGCGGCTATCTACTGCTGCTTTTTTCAAAATTTCATTCACTTCTTCGGCTGTTGTCTCTCGCTTTGAAATAAAAGTGATATCCACGATTGACCCTGCGGGTACGGGTACCCGCATCGAGATACCGTCAAAAAGGCCGTCGAGTTTGGTGAATGCTTTGGTAACCGCAATTGCAGCTCCAGTCGAGGATGGCACGATATTTTGCGCAGCCGCGCGACCTTCACGAAAATCTTTTTTATTTGGACCGTCGACAATACCCTGACTTGCGGTATAGCCATGCACTGTATTTAAAATTGCTTTTTCAACTCCAAGCGCTTCGTCAAGGATTGCGATAAGAGGTGAAGCTGCATTCGTCGTGCAGGATGCATTTGAAGTAATATCACAGGTGCCAAATTTATCTTCATTAACACCCATGAGTATCGTCTCGCCTCTCACGCTAGAGTCATTTGCATTATCACCTTTTGCTGGCGCAGAGATCACTACCTTTTTCGCTCCCGCATCGAGATGCACTTTCGCCTTATCATAACTCGTAAAAAGTCCGGTTGACTCAACGACGACATCAATGCTCATGTCTTGCCATGGCAACTGTGTCGGCTCTTTTTCAGCGAGCACTTTTACGCGTTTACCGTCAATCACGATATCGCCACCTTCAACTTTGATATCATGCTTCCATACTTTATAGACCGTATCGTATTTGAGGAGGTATGCCATATTCTCAATACTTCCGAGATCATTTACCGCCACTATCTCAATTTCTGGTTTATCCCAGGCAACTTTCAAAAATGTCCGACCAATTCTGCCAAAGCCGTTAATGGCCACTTTTATTTTTTTCATCCCGTTAGTGATAGGAAATCTTTAGATTTCCGTACTTAAACTACATTAATTATGACTTTTGTTAATAATCTGTTCTATTATCCCCTGTGATATGTTTTAACTTTTTAATCACTAACGGGATTCATACACTATAGTATATATGCTATCATGGCAAAATGGAAGCAAGCAAAGATACAAAACCGCCATATATTCATTTGCATACCCATTCACACTACTCCCTCCTTGATGGACTCTCCAAACTCGAGAAATTAGTGGCCCTTGCCAAGAAATTCAATATGCCTGCGCTCGCTATCACTGACCATGGCAATATGTATGGGGCTATTGAGTTTTACAAGCTCGCTAAAAAGGAGGGCATCAAGCCCATCATCGGGGTCGAAGCCTACATCGCAAATCGCTCCCGGCTCCAAAAAGATCCGGGAGTCGACAACAAGCGCTACCACCTGATACTCCTCGCTAAAAATTTAACTGGCTACAAAAACTTGATCAAATTGGTAACCCTCTCCCACCTCGAAGGCTTCTACTACAAACCTCGGATGGATAAAGAAATCCTGCGTGAATATCACGAAGGCATCATCGCTCTTTCGGGTTGTATGGGCGGCGAACTCGGACGGGCACTCGCACACGGCGACCTCGAAAAAGGTGAAGCAGTAATCAAAGAGTATCAAGAAATTTTCGGCAAAGAAAATTATTTCCTAGAAATCCAAAAAATAGGTACTGTTCCAGGAAGTAAAGAAGTGCATGAAAATACTATCACACTCGCAAAAAAGTTACACATCCCCCTCGTCGCGACGAGTGATTCGCATTACGCGGAAAAGGATGATCGCAAAGCGCACGAGACCTTGCTCGCGATTCAGACAAATTCTGACATGAAGGATGAAAAGAAATTTACCTTCGGCGAAGACGATCATTCATTTATAAGCACTGAAGAAGCGTATGAACTTTTTAAAGATATTCCAGAAGCAGTCGCAAATACCATGAAAGTAGCCGATATGTGCGACCTTGACCTCCCGCTTGGAGAGTGGGTATTTCCAGACGTTCCCCTCGAATCCGGGGAAACATACAATAAAAAACTGCGCGAACTTACCGAAGCCGGATATGAGAGGCTCAATATCAAACCAACTGAAGAGATCAAAGAACGTGTCGAATACGAACTCAAAATAATCACCGACAAAGGCTATGCGCCGTACTTTCTCGTTGTCGGTGATCTGCTGCGCTATGCTCGAGAAAATGGAATTCTTACGACGATCCGAGGATCCGTCGCAGGCTCCATGGTTACCTATCTTCTCGGCATTACGAACGTAGACCCGATCGAATACAAACTCCCCTTTGAGCGTTTCCTAAATCCCTTCCGTCCATCAGCGCCCGATATCGACATGGACTATGCCGACAACCGCCGCGACGAAATGATCGAATATGCAAAGAGAACATATGGCACTGATAATGTCGCCCAAATCGGAACCTTTGGTACGATGATGGCCCGCGGTGCAGTACGCGACGTTGCCCGAGCTCTTGCGTATCCGTATACCGTAGGCGACAGAATTTCCAAAATGATTCCAATAGGCTCGCAAGGAATGCCGATGACCATAGACCATGCGATGGAAATCGTACCAGAACTCAGGCAAGCATATGATACGGAACCTGAAACCAAAGAAATTCTCAACCTCGCAAAAAAGCTCGAGGGTTGCGTGCGACATATCTCGGTCCATGCTGCCGGCGTAGTCATCGCTCCAAAGCCACTCTCCGAATACACTCCAACGCAGTTTGATCCGAAAGGTGGAAAAATCATTACCCAATACGATATGTACAGCATCGAGGAAGCCGGACTCCTTAAATTCGATTTCTTAGGGATTCGAAACCTCTCTATCCTCGCCGATGCAATCAGTCTCGTAAAAAAATATTATGATGTGGATATAGATATCGAGCGCATTCCGCTTGATGACAAAAAGACTTTCTCGCTTTTGGCGCGCGGCGAAACAGAAGGACTTTTCCAACTTAATGGTGCTGGTATGACTCGCTACCTCACAGAACTAAAGCCGACATCTATCCATGACATCAACGCTATGGTTGCCTTATACCGCCCAGGGCCGATGGAATCGATCCCTGAATACATCAAACGAAAGCATAATCCGCACCTGGTAAAATATCTCGATCCAAGAATGAAAAAATACCTGGCAGAATCGTATGGACTCATTGTCTATCAGGACGATCTCCTATTCTCTGCTATCGAACTTGCGGGCTACAACTGGGAAGAGGCAGATAAATTCCGCAAGGCAGTTGGCAAAAAAATCCCTGCCGAAATGGCCGCTCAGCGGGAGAAATTTACTAAAGGCATCATCGCAAACGGCCAGACGCCGGAATTTGCCGAGAAATTATGGAAACTTTTTGAGCCATTCCAAGCATATGGATTTAACAAAGCGCATGCAGCCTCCTACGGCAAAGTCGCCTATCAAACGGCATACATGAAGGCGCATTATCCGGTCGAATACATGGCAGCGATACTCACTGCTGAATCTGGCGATGTAGAAAAAATAGCCGAGATTATCGAAGAATGTAAAAAGATGCAAATCCCGGTACTCCCACCAAACATTAACGAAAGCTTCGGAGGCTTTACCTGCTTGCCCGAAGAAACGGGCACGCCCATCAATACCAAAAACAAAAGTAAAAAGATCCGCTTCGGCTTTTATACGATCAAAAATTTGGGCACGGATATTTCTGATGCGATTATTGCCGAACGTGAGCAAAATGGAAAATTCAAATCGATAAGCGACTTCCTCGATCGCATCAAACACAAAAACTTGAACAAAAAATCCATGGAAGCCCTTATCAAATCCGGCTGCATGGACGACCTGCCTGCCGGCAGGCAAGATGGGTCTGACCGCGGCGTCCTCCTCGCAAATCTCGAGAGCATGCTCGAATACAATCACGCAAACGGTATGCAAAATCAAAACCAAGGATCGCTCTTTGGCGAGCTCACGACCGACTCACCGAGCTTCAGGCTAAAAAATGGGGATATTGCAACCCAGGCAGAAAAACTCTTGTGGGAAAAAGAACTCCTCGGTCTCTACATCTCGGGGCATCCGCTCGACAGGTTGCGGGAAAAACTCGAAAGTCGAAAAATAAATATTAAAAAGATTAAAGAAGAAATGGGGAATGGCATGGAGATAACTATCGGCGGCATTATCGAATCCGCCAGGCCGATCGTCACCAAAAGCGGCGAGCGAATGGTATTTTTAAAGATCGCAGACTTGAGCGACTCGATCGAAGCAGTAGCCTTCCCATCGATTTTTACAGACAACGCACATATCCTGGTGCAGGATAAATGTGTCGCGCTCGCCGGTAAAATTTCCACCAAAAACGGCGGAAAAAGTATTATAATTTCTCAAGTAAAAGAGATTTAGAAAATAACACACCCCTAGCCCCTTGTCAGGGGGCTTGAATAACATAATCCCCTTCCTTGACAAGGGAAGGGTTAGGGATGGGTTTTAATTTTAGATACAACCCCCTTAATCCCCCTTGTCAGGGGGAAACTAGAAATAACTCTTAACAAATTCTCCAAAATTTTATCTGGATCATTTAAAATTTCTTCGTTTCTATAGCGAATAATTTTTAATCCAAATTTCTCCTTGAGATAATCATCTCTTTCTTTATCACGATCAACCTGAAAGTCATGTAATTCTCCATCGAGTTCAATAGCCAACTTAAATTTAGCGCAGTAAAAATCAACAATAAATTTACCAACTGGTTTTTGTCGAGTAAATTTGAATCCTAATAATCTTTCATGCCTCAAAACCTGCTCCCAAAATATTTTTTCGGCTTTAGTTTGTGATTTTCGTAATTCTCTTGCTCGAAATACCAGTTTGGTATCATACGGAACAAATTTATATTTCATAAATTTTATCCTTTAATAAAGAGAAAGAAGTTTAAGAGAATCTATAAATGAGTAAAACCTTATACCAATACCACTTTCGTTAAGCCAAAATAATATTCCTCAACTGAGTGAATAATTAAAAGTGGTATAGAGATATGTATTAATTTTTTATTTAACTGCTGCATTTTGTCCCCCTGACAAGGGGGATTTAGGGGGTTAAAGTTAATTATTGTAAATCGACATCGCTTTGTCTTTCCCTTCAACAAAAATCATCTCTACTGCTTCGGCGACGCGTTTAGAAAGTTTTTTGAGAGTTTCTAGTTCTGGTTTTTTGAATTCGCCAAGGAGGAATTTGAGCACTGCTTGCTCGCCTTTTGGCTTTTTAGTTTTGCCAGATGGAGTGGAGGGAGAAACGCCTATCCGTATCCGCACGAATTCCTGACTCTTTACCGCTTTGATGATTGACTCGAGCCCATTGTGACCTCCAGAGGAACGATTAAAAGAAATTTTTATTTTGCCGAGCGGTAAATCAATATCGTCATATACAACTATCAAATTTGCCAAATCTTTTTTTGATTTTATAAATGGGGCGACAGCTTTGCCAGAACGATTCATATACGTGTCTGGCTTGATAAATTTTATTTTCTGGTCTTCGAGCTTTTTTTCTATGTGCTCGACCATAATCCGCCCCGCATTGTGCCGAGTCTTTATGTGCTCTTCGCCCGGATTTCCCAAACCAACAACGATTTTCATACTTGGAATCATAACACCTCTATCTGTATCTTTATTATATTAAAATAGTATTAGACAACATATTTGCCTAATATGTCAATAAAATTGTATGCTATAATGCGGTATTATATAGAAAACATGGATGAAAAAGCTCCAAAAGAAGCCCAAATAGAGGAAAAAAATACGCGGCAGTCATTCTTTGAACTGGTGCGTTTTGCGCTTTTAGCCCTCCTTATCGTGCTCCCTATTCGATTCTTTGTTGTAGAGCCTTTTGTAGTGTCTGGCTCGTCTATGTTCCCTGCTTTTAATGATACTGACTACTTGATAATTGATAAAATTTCTTATAAACTTGGCGATCCGAAACGCAACGATGTAGTCATTTTTAAGTATCCAAAAGACAAGACAAAATATTTTATTAAACGCGTCATCGGCCTCCCAAATGAAACAGTAGACATCAAAGGTAACATCGTTACGATTACCACCGCAGATAAAAAATCTCTTACCTTGAACGAACCATATGTAAAAAATATTGCAAATAACAATACTCATGTTGTCCTTGGAGACGACGAATACTTTGTTATGGGCGACAATCGCACTGCGAGTTCGGATTCGAGATATTGGGGAGCAGTCCACCGTGAACTCCTTGTCGGCCGCGCATTTCTCCGGCTTCTACCCCTTAAAAACGTCGATATCTTGCCTGGCGCATACGAACGACAGGTTAAAGAGTAAATTATAAAAATACTTATGAAAAAATCTACAACCAAGCCAGCAAAAAAAATCGGGAATCCTGCCTCGCCGAAAGGCATGCGAGACCTCATGGGCGATGAATACTATGATTTCCAGGGCTTTTTCGAAAAAGCGCAGGAAGTCGCCGTGTATTATGGTTTTAAACCTATCTCCACACACATTCTCGAATACGAAGACATCTTTACTACGACTATTGGTGAAGGTACAGATATCGTAGACAAAGAAATGTATACTCTAAAAACCAAAGGTGGTGACCATCTCGCCCTCCTCCCTGAACACACCGCTCCTGTGATGCGTGCATACATCGAGCACGGCATGCAAACCATGCCTCAGCCAGTAATGCTTTATCACTTCGGCCCTGTATTCCGACATGACAAACCACAACGCGGTCGCTATCGCCAGTTTTGGCAATTTGATGCAGACGTGCTCGGAAGTGATAAGAGCATCATGGATGCAATGATCATCAAGATGTGCCTAAGCATCTTGAAAGAAGCAGGCGCGACGAACCTGTCGATAGATATAAATTCAATTGGAGACAAAGAATGCAGAAACGGTTATATCCGGGAACTTTCAAATTATTATAAGAAAAATATTTCTAGCCTGCCGGCTATTGATCGGGAACGCCTCAAGACGAATCCTCTTCGAATTCTGGATTCCAAAGAAGAAAAGACTAAAGAAATCAATGAGGGCGCCCCGGATTCAGTATCGTATCTCTGCACGTCGTGCAAAAAGCACTTCAAGGAAGTACTCGAATACCTCGAAGAAATGAATGTGCCCTATACTATCAACAAGAATTTAGTGCGTGGTCTTTCCTACTATACCCGCACCGTTTTTGAAATCATTGAACAGGAAGGAGGCGAAGAAGGCACACCGCTCGCGCTCGCGGGGGGTGGGCGATACGATTACCTCGCTCGGCAGATTGGCAGCAAGAAAGACGTCCCCGCAGTCGGCTTTTCTATTGGTGTCGACCGGATCATTGGTACGCCATGGCAAAAGAAGCTCTGCCCGCGAATACTAAAGAAACCGAAAATATATTTTATCCAACTCGGCGCGGAAGCAAAACTAAAGAGCCTTAATATCATCGAAATCCTTCGCGAAGCAAAAATCCCGATCGCCCAAGCGCTCTCAAAGGATAGCCTAACCAGCCAGCTCGGTATCGCAGAAAAACTCGGCATCCCCTACGCCCTTATCTTTGGCGTTAAAGAAGCACTCGAGAATTCCGTCATCGTCCGCGATATGCGCAACCGCTCGCAAGACACCGTCAAACTCACCAAACTGCTCGAATACTTAAAAGATTTAAAATAAGCCATGGTAAAGAAAATTCTGCAAGCAAAACAAAAGGTGCTCCGCAAAGTGGCCTCTGAGGTTCCGCTCGCGGATATCAAAAAACCGGAAATACAGAAAATCCTGGCCGAAATGTCCGCTTCGCTCAAAAGCCAAGAAGACGGCGTCGCCATAGCGGCACCGCAGATCGGATACAGTCTTCGTATCTTTGTAGTATCGGGCAAGATCTTTGATAAAGATTTTATGACGAATAGGGCCGAGAGATTTGAAGGCAAGCGCGCAGTGGACGATATCGCAAAACCAAAAAAAGAATTCCCAGATGTGGTCTTTATCAATCCCAAAATTTCGAGGCTCTCTCGCGAACGGGATTGGGTACCCGAAGGATGCCTTTCTGTCCGCTGGCTTTACGGCAAAACTTTCCGTTCCAAGAAAGCAACCGTAACCGCATACGACGAAAATGGCAAGAAATTTACCCGTGGCGCTTCCGGCCTCCTCGCCCAGATCTTCCAGCACGAAACGGACCATTTAAATGGCATTCTCTTTATCGATCACGCCAAAGACATAAGAGAGGAATTGCCAATAAAGTAGTAGTATGAAGAAAATAAATTTCGCATTTTTTGGTGGAGAACCACTCGCAGTGCCCACCCTCGAAACACTCTATAAAAACGGACTCACTCCGAGCCTTATAATCTGCAATCCTGATAAACCCGCGGGCAGGAATTTAGAGATGACTCCTCCGCCCACCAAACTCTGGGCCATAGAACACAATATCCAATTTATTCAGCCAGAAAGGCCAAGTAAAGATGGTATAAACGAATCATTTGATGTATTTGTAGTTGTTGCTTATGGGAAAATTATCCCCAAAGAAGTTTTAGATCAGGCTACATATGGGACAATCAATATTCACCCTTCACTTCTCCCAAAATACCGAGGTCCATCACCAATGATTTCTGCTATTCTAAATGGCGATACTGAAACAGGTGTCACTATTATAAAGATTGATGAAGAGATGGACCATGGACCGATACTTGCCCAAGAAAAAGTTGATCTCGTGGGCAATGAATATATTGGTGACCTAGAAAAAACTCTTGCAGAACTTGGAGGAAAACTTTTAGTTAAAGTCATGCAAAAATTGCCCGACATTACAGAAACTGAACAAGATCACAGTAAGGCAACTTTTGTAAAAAAATTTAAAAAAGAAGATAGTGAAATAAAATTAGACGGAGATCCTATACAAAACTGGCGCAAATTCCGAGCCTTTCATAACAACCTTCGCACTTTTTTCTTCAAAGACGGTAAGCGGTATATTATCACCGATGCTGCACTGGAAAATGGCACATTTGTAATTAAAAAAGTGATCCCCGAAGGAAGAAAAGAAATTGATTACAAAAACTAATGTATGTGAGGCAAGACCTTACACAATCACAATACCTATAGCACCTCTCTTATACTTATACTTCCTAATATTTCTTCTCTTTTAGATTTATCAGGTTCTAAAAGCAATTTTTTAAGAAAAGCTGTAAGTTCATCATTAGCACTTTTGGGTTCTAAAACTCCTAAACAGGAAAGAAGTTTTAATGTACCTCTTCCAAAACTTCTATCTACGTCTTTAAGCACTAATAAATTCGGCTGAAATTGCCCTCGCTCAAAGTTATCAGAAACTTCGCTTGGAGAAATATTTTTGTCTGCTGCAATTTTCATAATGATTGTCTCCAGAATGGGCATATCCTTCATGTAGGTATAAATTGGTCCCTGAAGATCTTCTTTAGCGATACCTAATTCAGATTCAAGTCTAGCCGAGTTCTTGCTAAAAATTTTCCAAACGGTGTAGTCGGTAACAATTTCGTTAAACCCACGTAGGCGCTTTTCTCTCTCTTGTTTTTTCCATGGGGAACGAAGGCGATAGCCAGTACGAGCGCTATATATAGAACTTTCTTGCTCTTGATCGGCATAAAATTTCTTTCGAGAAGTCCGATGAATAACTTCATGAAGCAGTATTGAGAGCATGCGGACTTTAGTATCGACTTTATCTTTATTTATATAGATCACATCATCATTCGAGAGAAAGAATCCCTTGTTCCCTTTTATCTCTGGAAATCTTTCATCAAATATATTGCCCGGAAGGATATGTACTTGGGCTGGCAAAATTGGTTTATACTGCTTGATACCTAAATATTTCAACTCATCCGCTAACAGAGAATTTATAACTTCTATAATTTTAATCTCTTCCTGTGTTTTTTCTAATTCACCTTCAACAGGCACTAAAGCTTCTCGAGACCAAGTTTGGAGTTGTTGATGCAAACTTTGCTTTTCCTTGTTGCTATATTTACGACCTATGAATTCAAATTTTTCTTTCATAGTATGAATTTAATAAATCTCTTGCTTATAACGACTTTCGCAATAAACTATCTCAGGTCACTATTTCTGAGAGCAATCTTAGTCGTACTTCGCCGTATCAGGATTTCTATTGGTAAGCCGCTTCATCATTTTTTTGATGCTGCGAGCACCGCGATGGAAGAGTGTCTGGCTGCGGTCTTTGCTTTTGTTGATTTCTCTAAAGAGTTCGTCTTTTACTTTGTCGATCGTGGCGTAGAGGTCTTCGTCATTCGCGCTGGCATAGAATTCTTTGCCGTCTATATTGACTCGACAATCAGAATGGAAAATTTCCCCAGATTTGTGATGTTTCGTAGTCTGGCCTACCTCAAACTGCACAAAAGCCTCGGTGCCTTGAGATTCCATTTTAGCGAGCAATTTTTCCAAGTTGGTGACGCGCTTTTCTATATAGTCCTTAATGGCTCCTGTAAGTTCCATATTCTTTGCCACCACATTGATCTGCATACCCTTAGTATACCAAGAAACAAAGCGGGGGTAAAACTAGTTTTCAAGCTCCTTTTGGGCTTCTTTGGTAAAGCGCTTTTCGAGCCATATTTGAAGGGCAAAAAAGAGGACCGTAAAGGCCAGGATAACCCCGAGAGCCGTATATATATTCTGGAAAACCTCTGCAAAATAAATAAATCCACGGCCCGCAAAATACCCTGCAGGCATGATAATAGCTATAGACAAAAGCGTTGCAACGGACTGATAGTAAAAAAACTCTTTGATAGAAAGTTTGGTTTTGCTAGTATACATGACTAAAAGAACTGGAGTACCAATGAGGAATTTTATGATAAT
>Ga0196963_10000277_pt1 | contig 48187 bp, 41 predicted proteins | sample S1_5metaG_FD_148600 | JGI IMG/M metagenome (GOLD analysis project Ga0196963, IMG submission 148600) | Soil microbial communities from Anza Borrego desert, Southern California, United States - S1_5 | ecosystem: Environmental > Terrestrial > Soil > Desert | place: USA: California | collected... | reverse complement strand
AAGTAGGAGGTGACGGGCCACAGGCGGTAGGACTCGAACAGCGCACCGACCAGGCCCAGCAGTCCGCCAGCGCTGACGAACAGCGTGACGGCCAGGCGGAACAGCAGGTCGCCCGTGGGGCCGATCTCATGGCCCGCGACCGGATCGAAGAAGGCGGCGTTGGCGGTGCCGCTCTGGAAATCGATCAGCTCGCCGGCGCACTGCAGTGCCCAGAAGAAGACGCCGAAGCCCAGGCCGAGCAGCAGGCCGATGAGGCTCTCCTTGCCGACGATCAGGAGCCACGGGCCCGCGCCCGGCAGGTCGGCCACCGGCACCGCCGGCGCGATGAAGGCCGCCAGCACCAGCACCAGGCCGTTGCGCACCACCCCGCTGACCGCGCTGCCGGCGAAGTACGGCAGCACCAGGAAGGCCGCCAGTAGGCGCGGCAGCGCCAGCACGATGGGCGCCACCTCTGCCTGCAGCGCGCCGATGTCGGACGGGCTGGTCACGCACTGCTCCGTCCAGGCCGGCGCAGCCAGGCCGTGATGGCAGTGGCCTCGGCGCTCTCTTCGGCGCGTTGCTCTTCGCGCCTGCGGTGTGCGGCGCGTGCACGCTCGTCCATGCGCTCAGCCTTCTCCAGCGCCGCGCAGCGGCTGCGCAAGCAACCGCGGGCAAGTTCGGTCCGGGCCTGGGCTTGCTGCAGCCGGGTGCACGCAGTGGCGTGATGCTGGTGCGCCTCGGTGATCCGGCGGCTGGCCACCGCATCGAAGTTGCCCGCGCGGCGCAGTTGCTCGACGTCCAGCGTGCCGGACGCGAAGCGGCCGAGCGCGCCCTGCCAGGTGCCGCTGCGCTCGCCGATGCGCGAGGCCAGTACCTGCTGCGCTTCGCCGCAGCGGGCGGCGCTGTGCTCGGCCTCGCGCCGCGCGGCGGCGAGTGATTCCATCGCGGCGGCCTTCTGCCGTTCGCGCACCTGGATCAGCCGCGGCCAGTCCTCGTCCATCATGAATCCTTTGCGCCCTGGGCCAGGCCGCGCAGCGTCGCCAGCGTCTCGGCCAGCGCCACTGAGTCGCCCTGTCCCTGCGCCAGAAAAGCCTGCAGCGCCGGAAAAGCCTGCACCGCGCGGTCCGACAGCGCGTCCTGGCCGGGCTTGTACTCGCCGATCTGCAGCAGCAGCTCCAGCTCGCGATGGCGAGACAGCAGCTTGCGCACCTGTGCTGCGTCGGCGCGGTGCGCGGCGTCGGTCACCTGCGGCATCACCCGGCTCACGCTGGCCAGCACGTCGATCGCAGGGAACTGACCCGCCTCCGCCAGGCGGCGCGACAGCACCAGGTGGCCATCGACGATGGAGCGCACCTCTTCGGCGATGGGGTCGCTGTCGTCCTCACCTTCCGTGAGCACCGAGTACACCGCGGTGATGGAGCCCTGCGTGCCCTGGCCGGCGCGTTCCAGCAGCTGCGGCAGCAGCGAGAACACCGAAGGCGGGTAGCTGCGCCGCGTCGGCGGCTCGCCGCTGGCCAGGCCCACCTCGCGCTGCGCGCGCGCGAAGCGCGTCAACGAATCGACCAGCAGCAGCACCGACTGCCCCTGGTCCCTGAAGTACTCGGCGATCGTGGTGGCCACCTGGGCGCACTTGATGCGCTCCATCGCCGGGCGGTCCGAGGTCGAGACTACCAGCACGCTGCGCGCCAGCCCCGCGGCGCCCAGGTTGTGCTGCACAAACTCCTGCACCTCGCGGCCCCGCTCGCCGACCAGCGCGATGACGTTGACCTGCGCATTCGACCCGCGCGCCAGCATGCCCAGCAGCGTGCTCTTGCCGACACCGGGCGGCGCGAAGACGCCGATGCGCTGGCCGAGGCCCATCGTCAGCAGGCCGTCGATCGCGCGCAGGCCGGTCGCGAACGGCTGCTGCACGGGGCGGCGCGACAGCGGGGCGACCGCCTCGCGGTGCACCGGCATGCGGCCCTGGCCGGCCAGCGGACCGCCACCGTCGATCGGGTTGCCCAAGGCGTCCAGCACCCGCCCCAGCAGGCCCGGGCCGACAGGGCAGCGCAGGCCGCGGCCCGCCGGCAGCACTTCGGTCGCCATCGAGATGCCGGTCATCGGGCCCAGCGGCGTGAGCAGCGCCGTGTTGTGGCGGAAGCCGACCACCTCGGCCCAGGCCGAAGGCTCGCCGGGCGTCGCCAGTTCGCACAGCTCGCCGATGCGGGCCTGGATGCCCGTGGCTTCGATGGTCAGGCCCACGGCCTGGCCGACGCGGCCGCGCATCGCGACCGGTGCGCTGCGGCCGATGGCACGCTCCAGCTCGGCGGCCAGGGCTTCCATGCCGGGATCGGCGGCCGCGCTGTGCCCGGGGCCGTGAGAAGGGTGTCTCATGCTTCCTGCCCACGCATGGCGCGCGCGAGCACGTCCAGCTGCGATGCGATGCCGATGTCCAGCGTGCCGGCGGCGGTGACCAGCATGCAGCCGCCGGTTGGCAGCGATGCATCCGGCTGGATGCCCAGGTTCAGCGTCCAGCCCGCGCTCTGCTGCAGCCGTGCCACCGCCGAGCGCAAGGCCGCCTCGTTGCCCGGCGCCACGCGCACCACCGCCTGGGCCTCGCTGCGCAGCAGCTCGTGCACCCGCTGCAGGGCCGTCTCGTGCAGCCGCACGGGATCGACGTCGGCCAGGATCTGAGACACCGCCTTCACCACCAGCTTGGCCATCGATTCGCGCATGCGGCCAAGGCGCGCCTGGTCGTCGGCGGCCACGGCCAGCAGCCGGTCGGCATGGGCGGCCTTGGCCTCACGCAGGCCCGCCGCATAGCCTTCGCGCTTGGCCTTCACGGCCTGCTCGTTCGCGGCGGCGGTGATGCGCGCGGCCTCGGCCCGCGCGGTGTCGATGAGGCGGGCCGAGTCCAGCAGCGCGCTGTACTCGGCCTCCTTCAGCACCTTGCGTTCGCACAGCAGCTGCAGCCGGTCGCTCGTGATCAGGTAAGCCAGTCCCATTGCGGCAATCTCTCGGGGACGATGCACATCAGCATCAGTTCATCCAGCTGCGCCAGCTGGTGCGGCTGCAGCGACAAGGGGCGCAGCGCCGCCGCGCGGCGCGGCAGCTTGCGCTGCAGGTGGGCGAGCACTGCTTCGCCCTCACTGGCCATCACCGCCTGCAGCAGACGGTAGCCACGGTCGACGACGACGCGGCCGGCTCGGATCGGGCGTTCATGCAGCGGTGCGGGATCGACGCGAAAGGCTGAAGGCTGCGGCAATCGATGGCGCACGAAGTCGACGGCGTCGTCGTCGATGCGGCGTGCCTGGCGCCGAAGTTGCGCGCCCAGCGCATCGCGGTCCCCCAGCCAGCGCGCATGCAGCGCCAGGCCGCAGTAGATCCCCAGGCGACGAAGTGAGCGGCCATCGATCAGCAGCAGGCGCTTGCGCGGCGAGTCGAAACCGCAGTCCAGGTCGGGCAGGCCGTTGCGCAACCAAGTGGCGAGCACCGACCGGCCGGCAGGGCCCAGCGACTGCCAGCGCCGCCAGCGGCCGGGCCAGGTCGGCGGCAGCCAGCTGGGGTGCAGGTCCTCGTGCGGGCGCAACTGCAGGCGCAGCAGGTGCTGCAGCCCGGCGGGGGCCGTGAGCGTGTTGGCCATCTGAAAGTGTTCTCGGCGGCCCTCAGCCGTGCCAGGGCAGGTAGTCGAGCCCCGTCTTCGCCAGCCCGGCCAGGTCGATGTTGGCGGCGTTGAGCGCGCTGTCGGCGGCGGCCCAGGCCAACTCGGCGCCGGTGAAGAGGCCCTCGTCCAGCATCGAGCCGTAGAGCTGTGCGTCCACTGCGGTCGGTGCCGTGTTCGTCAGGTTCTTGTAGACCAGGTTGATGAGCTGCGTGTTCGTGTAGCCGGCCCCGAGCTTGGCCTGCAGGGCGGCTTGGGTGAGCGCCTGCGGCGTCATTCCGGAGTCCAGCAGGTCAATGGCCAGACCCATCAACTCCTTGCTCTTGAGCATGTCGCGGCCGAACACCGCGCCCGCAATGCGCGCCGCCGTGCCGGCATGACCGTCCAGGTCCAGCGCGACGGTGCAATCGCTGAAGCGAAGGCGTTCAACCGAGTCCAGCGTCACGTCGAGATCGCCGATGGCCGCGAGGGTGATCGATCCGCCGTTCTTCGTGAAGCTGGGCTTGTTGCCGATCAGCACTGCCTTCGAGTAGTCCAGGGAGTCCAGCGTGTCAATGCCGTCGCCGCCGTGGTACGTGTCGCCGCCGACGCTCCAATAGAAGAAGTTGTCGCCGCTGTTGCCATGCCAATCGTCCCGGCCGGCGAACAGGGCCCCGATCAGGGTGGCGTAGGTCGCGCCGACCGGGATCTTGTAGGCCAGGTCCGTGACGGTGAAGGCGAAGGTGCTGTTCACCTTCTGGAACGTCCAAGACTTCAGCGTGCCGCCGGTGGGGTGTCCGCCGTTGCCTGTGTACGTGAAGTTCAACCCGGTCCAGGACTCGCGATAGCCCTCCGGCACGTAGTAGCCCTGGCCTATGCCGCGGTAATACACCGTGGTTGACTCAGGTGTGTACGTGTCTTCGCCGTTCCAGATGAAGGAAATCGCGGCCATGTCTGTCTATCGGAGTGAGACGGGGTTTGGCGTTAGTCGCCACTTGTGAGATGCAACGCGGGCAGTGATAGCGCCTACTTGGTATCGACAGCGCGGACCGCTTCTTCGAGGGTGCCATTCATTCGAAGGTGTTGCGCTTTTCCTGTTTCGCGATGTACGAACACAGGCTTGTTGCCCATCAGCATGCTCTCGAAATCGCCCGTGCGAAGAAATCGAGCTGAGTTGTAGAAGAATACCCATCCATTCGGGAATTCTCTCGTCTTCGCATCAACAATCTCGATGGTGTCATCTAGGCGCGAGAGATCGTAGCTCTTTTGAATGAGCTGCAGCGCCAGCGACTTCGCGTCTTCAAGATTTAGCATGTCGTTCTCACTTTCCGCCTGTGGTGATGATCAACCAGTAGTGATCGTACTTGTCCACGTCCTTTGCTGCTTCACCGATTTGCCCGTCCAGGAATCGAATGACACCGTCCTGATTCACGACGTTGATGGCATGTGAATACGGCTGGCCATTTTGGTAGCCGATGACGATTCCCCGTGCTGCAGGTCCAGCCTCCGAGATTGCCTGAGCGATCGCCTCCGGTGAACCAATCTTGACGAGACTTGCGCCGAACGTTTGCTCAAGGATCCTGCGGCCTCCCGCAAAGGTGTCTGCCGCGATGCCGGGCAATGCCTGCGTGGGTGATCCGCCCAGCGTGGCATCTAGCGCCAATGCGCATTTGATGCAGTTGAGATCACCGCCGGCATTCGGTTCATGGGGGTTGATGTCGCGAGTCGAGAATCCATGGGCGTTGTCGTGCGTTCGAATGTCGACAACCGGATCGGCCCAGGACGGTTCGGTTACCGGCAGTGTTGTCGTCGAAGTGCCCGGAGAGTCGGGAATCTGTTGTCCCGGCGTGGACGTGTCGCGCTGGTCCGCAGTCAGGCCGGGGGTTCCCACCGGCCCCGGATGCACCGGCACGTTGATCAACGGTGACTGGTCGTCGCGCACCTGCTCCGGCGACAGCGCTTCGCGGGTGAAGGCGCCGTCGGTACCTTGCGCGATGAGCCATGTCGTGCCGACCAGAGTTGCGCCGGCCGCGATCCGCAGCGGCCATGGACCAACGGTGCGCTCTGCGTTCAGCACCGCCGCAGCAAGCGGGGCGGCAGCGCTGGCCACGTCGGCCAATGGCAGTGGTGCGGAGGCCGCTACGGTGGAGAGCAGCCTCACCGGGTTGCCATCGGCATCGTAGGTTTGGTAGAAGACCCGCCCTGCTTCGTCGCGGTAAGGCACGCCGAGGCCGTGGCGGCCATCGGCCAGGATGGGCGTGGATTCAGGCGGCAGCTGCGGCAGGTCCGGCGCCAGCGTCAAGTCTCCCTGCGGCCGGATACCAGCCACGGCATGGATGTGGCGGTACTGGGACGGATAGGCCGATGGGTTGCCAGCCTCTTGCGACGCATCTGCAATCACCTCGCCCCCCGGCGTCAGGATGCGTCCATCGGGATACTGAAGGCGGCCATCAGGAAGCCTTACCGGATTGAGCCCGTTGGCGTCCGCCAGTTCGTCGCCTCGGCGGAACAGGATCTCGTCGCTCTGCTCAATTCCCTCCTGCTCGCGCTCGGAAATCCCGGTCATCGGCGTGTTGCCCTCTGCAGGGGTCGTGCTGTGGTCGGTCTGCACGGCAGTGCCTTCGCCTGTGCTGGCCATCTCCTCGACAAGTCCGCCGAAGTCCAAATCCACCGCGCCGTCTTCGGTGTCGATGCCCGTGCTAAAGCCGGTGCTGGAGCCGGTGCTGGTTGAGCCGGCCGTATTGGTCCCGTCGGCGGCGGGCAACGTGAAGTCGGCTTTCAGGGTATCGCCCAGGAACGTCTCCGCGAAGCCGGCGAGAGGACTGTCGGGGTCGCCCATGGCGGCGAGCGCTGTGGTGACGGCGCGGCCGAGCGTGCGGTAGGCGCTGGCCTGCTCAGCGGTGATGTTCTTGCTGTCGATCGCCCTGTTGATCTCGGCGTTAATGCTGCGGCCTACCTCGGCGGCCAGGCCGGCGACGAAGCCCTGGCCGAAGGCATCCTTGAACTCACCGCCGGTGAGCTCGGCGAGCATGCCCTGCACCGTCGCCTTGGTTGTGATCGCGCCCAGGCGGGCACCCCAGTCGGTGACCGCGCCGGTTTTTGCGTCGATCCCCTTGGCGTCCAGGTTCTGTGTGACCGCACCCATGATGGCGCCGGTGACGGCGCCGCGCACCACGTCCTCGAAGCAGACCGTGCCGTTCTGGAACAGCCCGCCGATGACCGAGCCGGTGGCGCCCATGATGGCGCCGACGGCGATGGCGTTGGTGACACCGTAGGCGGTGCAGATCGCCGTGCCGACGCCCCAGGTGACGACGCCGATGACGACCGTCACCACGATCGTTTCAGCCGTCGAATCTTCCGGGACGATGTTCTCGTTGGCGGTGACGAAGCCCAGCGTGGGCTCGAACCACACGGCCTTGGGGTCGAACATCTCCAAGGGGTCGTTCAGGTCGATTTGCACGAGCGCGTTGTGGCCCATGCGTGGACTTTCCCAGCGCATCTCGCCGCCGCCGTCGCCGATGTCTTGCCACTTGAACTGGGCACTGTCGGGATCGATGCCGCCGGAGGTTAGGGCGTAGATGTCGCCGGCGTCGGTGGTGCCGCAGAAGGCGCGGCTGATCAGGGCGAAGCTGCCGTCGCTGCCGTGCATGTCGGCGAAGGCGCGCGAGGCGAGGCTGTCGCCTTTGGCGAAATCGGCGGTGAAGAGGTCCGGATGGAAGGTCCACTGATCGGCCGTGCCATCGCAGTCGCCCTGGCCCGGGGTGCCGGGCGTGAAGACCCAGCCGGCGCCGCCGGCCTCAGGGCCTTGCACGGCGGCCTGGTCCATCGCGGCGCAGTAGTCGCCGAACACGCGGGTGATCGCGGTGGAGGCCTGCAGCATGCGGCAGGTGAGGTCCATGCCGAACTGCGCGACCAGGGCATCCGTGGTGGCGTTGGACGGCAGCGAGGTGGGTGTGTCGGGGCAGTAGGTGGCCACGACCTCGCACAGCAGCGGGTCGGCCAACAGCAGTTCGAACAAGGCGATCTGGTCGGGCCGTGCGGTGGGTGTGGCTGCGATGTCACCACCGGCGGCGGCTGTGTCTCCGTCAGTGGCCAACAGCGCGGTGGCGCCGCTGGAACCGCTGGTGGCCGAGAGATCCAGCAGGCCGGGGAGGGAGGTGCCGGACTGGTCCGGCGGTGGTGGGGGTGGCGCCGCCGTGGCCTGCGATTGCGCGGAGTTCGCCGTCGTCCCAGCGGACCGTTCCTGCCGCGCCGGCGGTGGCGGCGGCATCGCGGCGGTGGAGCGTTCGCCGTCCGGCAGGGGTGTCTGCGGACCATGCGTTCGCGCCAACTCGATCATGTCCCGCACGGTGTCCAGCGTCATGCGCTGGGCGTCGATCATTCCGATGGGCATGTCACTCCTCCCTGAGTGGTGATGCATTCATTCGTGAAAGGTGACGCATCAGCGGCGCAGCACCTGCTGGATGAACCAGCGCCAGTTCCGGCCGCGGCGGCGCAACAGCGTCGGCAGCGCCATCAGTGCAATGGCGGCCACCGCCAGCAGCGCGGCGAGCACGAGCGCCGTTCGTTCTGGCAGCCATCCGGCCCATGGCGCAGGTACCGCCGCACGCTGCACTTCCGCAGACGGGTGTTCGGGCAGCGTCAGCCGGCGCGCTTCCACCAGCGTCAATGAAACCTGTTCGTGCGCCAGGCCCTCGATGCCATGGGCCACCATGTCCTTCACCGCCGGCACCAGCAGCCGCAGGTCGGTGTCCGGCCGGTGCTTGATGAACACCGCTGCCGACGACGGCTTGAGCTTGTCGCTCAATGGGTCATTGGCTGGAATGACGACGTGCACGCGTGCCGAGACCACGCCATCGAGCTTGCGCAGCGTCTGCGACAACTCCTGCGAGACGGCGTGGATGTAGCGCATGCGTTCCTCGGCCGGCGTCGACACGAGACCCTGGCGCTGGAACACGTCGCCCAGCGTGGTGTAGCGCTCCTGCGGCAGGCCGTTGTTGCGCAGCACCGCGACGGCGGCGCCCAGGCGCGACTCGTCGACCTGCACGGTCCAGCCGGCGGCATCCGCACGCTGTTTTCGTGCATCGATGCCTTCCGCGCCAAGGGCGGCGAGCATCTCGTTGGCTTCCTGCTCGGACAGGCCGGTGTACAGGTCCACCGAACATGCGGCCAGCAGCAGCGCTGCGGCCAATACGAACAAGGCACGCAGCGCGCGCACCGAAAACGACGGCATTCGAAGAGCTGCCATGACCAGCTTCATTGCTGGTTTTTCAGCAGGGTGCCGAACAGATTGGTGGCGGCGCTGGCCAGGCCGCTGGAGATGTGCAGGCGGGCGAACATCGCGTGCGCCTCCAGCGAGTGATCGGTGAGCGCGAACATCGTGCCGATGGGATCGCGCAGGTCGACCGCAGCCAGCATGCTGGAGCGCATGTCCTGCAGCGAGCGGGTGCCGCCGAAGTCTTGCGTGATGGCCTGCGCGACCTCCAGCAGCGACCCCGTGCCGGACGTGCCCGTGGCGCCGGCTCGCGGCGGCGTGGACAACAGCTGCGCGAAGCGTTGGGCTTCGGCGGGGCTGGCCGGCTCGTGCGGGGCAGCCAGGCCCATCGTTGCTGCCGCAGGGTTCAACGCCGCCGAGGCGTCGGCCGGCGTGATGGCGGCCAGTGTCGCTGCTGTCATCGCGAGTCCTTTTAAATAACAAGCTATTCGCCAGGATGGCGGTCGCCCCAGGAAATCGTTGTCCTGCAGCGGTTGTCCTGCAGTGAATAGGTGCAGGCGCGGGGGCGCACACCACCTGCGTCTGGGCCGCACCGGTCGGGAGGAGCCGGTGCGGCCGGGTCGTCAGCCCTTAGCTGGCCTTGGCGGCCATGCGGATGTCCTGGCCGACTTGCTTGGCCACCTCGCCGCCGGCGCTGCTGGCGCCGTTGACGGTGTTGGTGGTCGAAGAAGCGGTCTGGATCTTCACGTTGCAGTCGATGCTGGCGGCCATGAGCTTCGCGTTCTCGGTGGCTGCCTGGTTCATCTGGGCAATGGAATCGTCAACCGAACCTGCCATGAGTCTCTCCTTGATATTGAATGAAGTTGATGCAGTTGCCCGCCATGGCCGGCCCGGGCCGGTCGCGGCGAGCGACTGTGGGTGATGCCGGCTCGCCGCGTTCGCGGCAGGCCGACGTTCCGTGTGCAGGTCCGGCCGGGCCCTGCACGCGAAATCCGGGGGGCTCGGCCATCAGCGCGCGTCATCGCTGCGCCCCATGCCGAGTTGAAGTTGATCGCCGTCGATGCGGTCCAGCCGGGTTCCCGAGCGCAGGACGCTGCCTTCGTAGTAGCGGCTGCCGTTGGCCAGCTGGATGTAGCGCGCACCGTTGCCATCCCCGGTGACGCCGACGATGCGCGCCGGCAGCTCGGCCTGCCAGGCCGTCCATTGCGCCACCATGCCCGCGTGGCCGGCCTGTGCGGGCGAACGGCGCGTGCCGTCGCGTGCCAGCGCGTCGTCGCGGTAACGCACGCGATCGGTCACCAGCACAGCCGGCTGCAGGTCTTCGCCCAGTTGGCGGACGCGCTTTCGCAGCGCCGGGTCGTCGCTGACGCCCGACAACACGATGCGCCCCTGACCCTGGTAGCTCAAGGCAATGGCGGAGTTGGCCACGTAGCGGCGTGCCTGCTCGACGACTTCATCGACCGCATGCACGCTGACGCTGACCCGCCGGCCGAATGGCTCAACCGCGCTCTGCAGCGCCAGGCGCCGCGTGCGCGTCTCGACGTAGCCGCGCACCATGAACTGCCCGCCGGGCAGGGTCAGCACCTCGACCTCACCGAATCCGGCAGTGGCGCGCTGGACGGCCGCGGCATCGGGACCCTGCGGCGCGCGGGCGCCGTCCTGGGCGCCCGGCCACGTTGCCCATCCGGCCAAGGCCAGCGAGGCGCACATCATCACCAGCACCGCCGCACGCCGGCCGGCGCCGGGCCGGCGTGGCGCGGGCTGCGCGGTGTCGAGCGCCTGCGCGTCTTCGCACAGGATGCTTTCCGCAAATCCAGCGTCCGGCACGGGCGCCGGCACATACGAACGGTCCAGTTGCAGGCGGAAGCTGCCGATCTCGATCTCGTCGCCGGCCACCAGGCTGCGGCGGCGCTGACTGACCTCATCGCCGTTGAGGCGCACCGGCGCATCGCCGATGCGCTGCAGGGAGACCGCCAATTCGCCCGCCTGCAGGATCAGGTGTCGCGGGCGCGCATCGCTGCCCGCGAGCAGCACGCTGCAATCACTGCCCGAGCCGACGATGTTTTCGCCGCGCTTGAGCGCAAGCGTGCGGCCCTTGGCGGCGCCGGTGAGGAAACGCAGGCACCACGGCGTGATGGACTGGGCGTTCATGCCAGCCGGGCGTGTCTCGGCGCGAATCGTGGCCATGGTTGTCGTTGTCCGCGCGACCCTAAGCTAGACGCAAAGGAGTGAACGGCTGGTTCTCTACTGCGAGTCGCCAGGTCTCCGAAACCAGCTTCTTGACCAAGCCGGGTTGGATCGAGCAGAAGGGGCGGAGAAATTCCTCAAGCGCTTCCGGGATCACGACCGAACGAATCCCGCCGGTTTCACTTAGTTGCGCGGCGTAGTGGTGTTCACTTTCCTTAGTCGTGAACGTACACAGCGCCTCTGTAGCCTCATTGAGGCAGATGGATTGAAGGTGAAGCTCACCCTCAGGGTTTGAAGACACTGAGCCACTCCAAGAATTGAGGAAATCTGATTGCGTCATTTCATACCGTGAAGAAGCGTCGCAAGCGCGGCCGACTCAAGGTCCGCCGTGTCAATTCGAGACTTCGCTATCGTTAACGGTCTGCCGCAGCTCTTTAAGATCCCAAATGTGGAGGCACACCAATCGTGAGTCTCCCAGCACCTCAAATCGATAGTTCCCCGAATCCAGAACACTGTTGTCGCCTGCTTTGAGAAGTACTTCGTTCGACGGGCTTGCGTACTTGCATGCCCCTTCTATGACGTAGCAGATGGCCTTTCGGACGGTCAGCCCAAAAGCTGTGCCGGCTGGGTACGCGTACCTTGAAACTCGATAGCGAGGGCTGGGAAACTGGTCTCGAATCGCCTGCTCTTGTGGGGAGGGTGTATTGATCATGCTTCTCTCATTCATGATTAGTGAAAGGTGATCCCAAGCTCTTCGAACGCCCTCTTCGCAAGCTCCAGGCTTCTGTCGCTGTCCGCAACTGAGGCGCCGTTCAGGTAGTGACCGCTGTGCGGGGTTATTTCGGTGCCAAAGAATACTCCCCCCGCGGCCGCAATGTCAGCTTCGCCCGCCGCAATGACCGGTTGGCCGCCAGACAGTACGGCATGTGATATTTCTATGCCGTCGACAGTGTGCGGTGCAACGACGAGTTGGCCCAACTCCAGAAGTACAAACTTGATCGTTCCTTGGTTGACGAGCTGCTCAAGCATGGGGTCGCTCGCCGCAATAGGGTGGACGCCAACTGAGGCCGCGCTTTCTAGTTCGCTTTGCAGGTTGTCGGGCAACTGGTTTTCGAATCGCCTTGCACTGACGACGAGATCTCTCCACGATGGTTCGTGCATCGGCAGTGACGTGGTCGGTGGCAGTAGTAGGTCCGGCGGCTGAGATGGCGGAAGTGACGTATCGGAGTTCTCCGGAACGAATCCTGGCGTTCCTCCCGGGCCGGGGTTCACCGGCACGTTGATCAATGGATTGCGCCTGCGTTCGAACTCTGCATCGGTCAGGATCTCGAAGCGCCCTTCGATCAGGTACATGCGCACGTTGCGCTCGCCAGACTGGCGCTCGCTGACCCACTCGTTGCCGTGCCGGACCTGGAACTCGCCGTATTCTTCGTTCTCCAGGCGGACGTAGCGCCGATCCGTGCCGGCGGGCATGTACTCCGCCAGCGTCTGCGAGAGACTCCAGCCGCCGTCCTCATTCCTCGTTTCGAGACGGCCATAGTTGTCTCCGGGGCGCTGCACGAAGCGTTCCGACTCGGCGGCGGAGAGCACGGTGCCGCCGTCCGGGCCGTTGCTAGGGCACGCAAGCAGGAAGAGGATGAATCCCGGCTTGGCCAGCTCCGGCAGCGTGCCGGCGAGGGCACGCACCGAATCCCAGCTCAGGACCTCGGCGAAGCTGACGGCGCGGGGGAGGGCCAATCCCAATGTGGCCAGGCCAGCTTCAGCGGACATGCCTGAAAGCGCCGAAGTGAAGGACCCCGCGAAGTTCGGTTCACTCCTGAGCCGTGAGAGGGAGGAATCGAGTGGGCCGGTGATGATCGTGCTGCCGTCCCTCATGACCACGAAGCCGTTGCCGTGGGCGTCGACCTCAAGGCGGTTGCCTTCGGCGTCCCTGATCGGGTTCGAGATGATGACGACCTGCTGCACGGTGTCGGCAGTCCCGTCCGCTGTAATTGTCGTGTCTGCGGTGCCGCCGACGTTCGAGTCGCCGTCGGTACCGGTCGTGCTGGTCGTGTCCGTGCCGAAGGTCTCGTCGATGAGCCCGCCGAAATCAATCTCGGTGCCAGCCTCGTCGGATCCCGAGCCTTCGGCAGAGGCGTTGTCCGTCGAGGCGTCATTGAGCGCTAACTCACCTTCGAGTCCCATCTCCACGACGAAGTCATCCCAGGACGGCGGCTGGAGGAAGGTCAGCGTCATCTCGTTGGCGTAGTCCAAGTACCCTTGGCCAACGCTGCCGCGAAACGTATTGAGTGCGCTGAACTGGGCGTCGTAGCCCCTCATGCGAGCATCCCATTCGGCCTCCCACCAGCGGCTTTCGGATCCGTAGATCAGCCCTTCACCGCTGCGGTCTCCCTCCCCTGGGTCGTTCGAGATCGTTCCGTCGATGAGCCCGCCGGTGTTCCGGTCGGCGGCGTTGTCTTCAGTGACGGTGTTGCCGGCGTTCTCGGCGACAAGCCCATCCGCGAATGGATCGACATGCGATGTGTGTTCGTCCAGCCCGCCGCCTGCGCCCAAGTCGGCCGACCCATGAGCGCCTGCGCCGACGGCGCCATAGTCAGCGGCCCCTCCGTGGGTTGAACCGCCTGTATAGATGCCCGCCGAGGCGCTTCCGCCAATCAGGCTTGAATCGCCGAAGAGAGTCTCCAGTTCCTCGGGGGTGAAATAGTCTTCGATTCGCGGTTCGAAGGCGCCGATGTGGGCCTTGTCCCACTCGGCGGTGTATTCCTTCATGCCGTTCATGTCGATCTCCCAGGGGCGACCGACATGCCACTGGGCCCGCCAGTCGTCAAGGAAGGACACCGTGTTCTGATAGCTCGAGTTGGCGGTCTGAAACCAGAACCATCGATTGGCGAGGTCGCCAACGTCGGCGTTGGCTGCTGCTGCGTTGCTGTCCTCGGAGACCGATGCATCGTTGCCGGCCAGCAGCGCTGCCGCGCCGCCGTCGCCGCCGGTGGACGAAAGGTCCAGCGCGCCGGCCAGAGAGGAACCTGCGTTGGCATCCGCCGTCGTTACGGTGTTGGTGCCCGTGTTCGCGGGCAACTGCGCCGTGTCCGCCAGTTCGTTGGCGGACTGCGCATGCCGCCTCGGCGGCGCTTCGGCCGTCGAGCGTTCCGGGCCGGACACCGGCCCCTGAGGCCTGTGCGGCCGCTCCAGCGCGATCACGTTGTCCATGTCCAGCGGCTCATACCTGCCGCCGATCCGTCCGATGGTCATCCCGTCTCTCCCTGGTTGTCGTTCAGTTCGGGTCCCGCGCCGGCGTCGGCGCCGATCCGGGGGTGCGCGTAGACACGAGCCGCGGCGTCAGCAGGTAGAACCGCTCCATGTTCACCTGCTTCTTCTCCTCGTAGCGGAACGCGCGCCCGATGAAGGGCAGCGACGACAGCAGCGGCACGCCGGTGGTGGCGTTGCTCTTCTCTTCCGACGTGTAGCCCGCGATCAGCAGGCTCTGGCCTTCGTCGACCAGCGCCTGCGTCTGGATGGCGCGGCGGCGCACGACCGGGATCTGGTCGACCGCGGCTGCGCTCAGGTCGCCGTCGTCGATGTGGATGGACATCATCACGCCCGGCGAACTGTCGGCGATCACTTTGGGTGTTACGCGTACAGCCGTACCGGCCGTGATGCTGAAGAGCCCCGCGTCCTGGAAGCCGTTGACGCGCACGTGGAACTCGGTCTGGTTCTCCAGCACCGCCTCGATGTTGTCCAGCGTCAGCACTTTGGGCCGGGCGACGAAGTTGGCGTTGCCGCGCTGCGCCAGCGCATGCACGCGGGCCAGCAGGTAGTTGCGCGCGTCGTGTCCGATGGCCACGTTCAGCAGCGCGCCGGGCAGCGACAGCGGCTGTCCGTCCGCGCCCGTGACGCCGCTGCCGGCGCCAGCCTCTCCGGTCTGGCGGTCGAAAGTGAGTGGCGGGCCGTTGCCCCGACCCAGCTGCAGGTCCACGTGCTTGCCATGCAGGCGCCAGTCGATGCCCAGGCTGTCCAGCGTGTCGGTGCCGATGTCCATGATCGTCACCTCGATCTCGACGAGGCGGGGCCGCACGTCCATCGCCTCGATCAGGCGCGCGTACTGCGGCAGGCGTGCGGGCAGATCGCGCACGATCACGGCGTTGGTGCGCGGGTCGGCCTGGAACTGCGGCAGTTCTTCCGCGGGCAGCGGGGCCGCGTTGTCGTCACCCGCCGGGCCGGTGCTGCTCGGCAGTTCGATTTTCGGCGCGTCGACCGAGTCGCCGCTGCGCAGCTTCAGTCGCCGCTGGCCGCCCAGCCTGAATGGCACGGATGCCGTGCGCGGCGACAGCGCCGGGCCGGCCGAGCCTTTTGCGTACAGCGACCGCAGGGCGCTGACCACGCCGGGCACCGCCATCTCCTTGCCGCCGCGCGGCAGCGTCAGGTCCGCCGCCCACGCGTACTTCAACGGGAAGAGGCGGATCTCGGGCACCTCGGATGGCAGCGTCGGTGCATCGGACAGCTTGATCGTTTGCTTGACGATCTCGAGGTAGCGCTTTGGGCCCGCGACGTGGATCGCGCCGCGGCCGTCGCGGTCTACCACCGTCATTGGGAAGCGCGCATCGGCGATGCCCAGGCGGTGCAGCGTGTCGGCCACCCGGGTGGCGTTGTTCACTGCCAGCACCTCGCTGCGGGCGTCATACGCGGGTTCGATGAAGAGGAAGGCGCCGTCGTAATACCAGGCCAGGCCGTTGGTGGTGCAGACGCTGTCCAGTGTCTGCAGCGGCGCGCCGGCGAACTTGCCGCTGATGACGCCGGCCACCTTGGCATCGATTACCGCGGTGGTGCCTTGCGAAGCGGCCAGTTCACGCAGGAAGTCGGGCAGGGGCTTGTCCGCGGCCACGATCTGGAATGCCCGGCCGGGCCAGCGCAGTTCGACGGCCTGCACCGGCTGCAGCAGTGCGAGGCTGCTCAGGAGACCCAGGAAACAGGAGCGCAGATTCATCCCAGGTATCCCAGCGTTTGCAGGGCACGCTCCGCGAAACGCAGCACGCCATTGGCGAGCCAGGCGCCCGCGAGCACCAGGGTCAGCAGCACGGCCAGGATGCGGACCGATTGCCCGATGCTCTGGTCCTGGATCTGCGTGACGGCTTGCAGCACCGCCACGCCGAGCGAGACGGCGGCGGACACGAGAACGACCGGCAGGGCGACCCACAGCACGAGCAGCAGGCTCTCGCGGGTGATGTCCAGGACATTGACGGGGTTCATTCGCTTCACGCTGCTTGGGGGTTGCTGATCCAGCCGACGGGTTGCAGCTGCACGTCGTCGTCGACTTCCTGGTACGACAGCACCGCCAGCTTCGGTGCGACCGGTTCGACCAGGGTCTTGAGGTAGCGCCGCGTTTCCGACGACGCGATGGCGACGACCGGCTCCGTGGCCTGCGACAGCAGGGCTTGCAGCTGGATGCGAACGTCTTCCGCCACCGCCGGGCTCAACAGCAGCAGGTTGCCGCGTGGCGACCGCTCGACGGCGCCGTGCACACGCTCCAGCAAGCTGGGCTCGAACAGGATGGCTGCCAGCCGGCGGTTCGAGCCGACGTGCCGGCTGGTGATGAAGCGGCCCAGGTCGATGCGAACCAACTCGGTCAACGCGATGGTGTCCGGCTCCTTCGGCGCCCACAGCGTCAGGCTTTCGCAGATGCCCTGCAGGTTGCGGATCGGGATGCCTTCCTGCAGCAAGCGCCGCAGCACCTCGGCCAGCCGCTGCGGCGGCAGCGCGCGCGACACCTCGGCCGCCAGTTCGGGTGCCTCTCGCTGCACGATGGCGAGCAGCCGGTGCACTTCCTGCAGACCCAGCAGGCGCCAGGCGTGCTCTCGCACCACTTGTTCCACATGCCGGGCGATCACTTCCTCGCCGGGCAGCGCACCGGTGTCGGGCGGCGCCTGCCGCGCCCAGGCCGGCCGGGTGAATGGGCCGAACGGCTCGGCCAACTCGGTGCCGGCTGGCGTCAGCGGACCATTGCCGTCCAGCAGAAGCCAGCCCGGCCGCAGCTTGCCGGCGGACACCGCTACCTCGTGCACCAGGATCTCATAGACCCCCGCCTCCATCGAAGGCGACGTTGACAGCTGCAGGCGCGGAAACACGGGACCGAGTTCCCTTTCCAACTGCTCCCTGGCCGCGGAAAGGTGCGCTTCGAGCACGTGGCGGTCGATGCTGTCGCGCAGGCCTTCGGCCAGGCGCACGGTCAGCGGTGCGGCCAGCGTCTGTTCGGCGTCCAACACGTCCTCGTGCGTGATCCAGCTGGGCGAGCTGCCGCGCCGGCCGGCCGAACGGGCTGCGAAAGCGGCGATGGCCAGCGCAATGCACAGCAGCAGGAACACCCATTTCGGAAAACCGGGAACGATCAGGAAGCTGGCCAAGGCGGCGGCCGCAATGGCCAGTGCCCGCGGGTGCGAGAAAAGCTGCCGCCCCAACTGAGCGGCCAGCTGCGGCTGCCGTGCGTCGGCCGAGGTCACGCGCGTGATCACGATGCCGGCCGCCACCGAGACGAGCAGCGATGGGATCTGGGACACCATGCCGTCGCCGACGGTGAGCACGGCGTAACGCTGCAGCGCATCGCCGATGCCCATGCCGTGCATCAAGGTGCCGATGGCGATGCCGGCCACGATGTTGACCAGTGCGATGACGATGCCGGCGATGGCATCGCCCTTCACGAATTTCATCGCGCCGTCCATGGCGCCGTGCAGTTGGCACTCCTGCTCCAGCAGGGCGCGCTTGTGCTGCGCCCGGGTGGACGACAGCGCGCCCGAGCGCACGTCGGCGTCGATGCTCATCTGCTTGCCGGGCATCGCGTCCAGCGCGAACCGGGCGGCCACCTCGGCCACGCGTTCCGAGCCCTTGGCGATCACGATGAACTGGACGACCGCGATGATGGTGAACACCACGCCACCGACGACGACGTTGTTGCCGACGATCAGGCGGCCGAAGGTATCGATGATCTGGCCCGCATTGGCGTGCAGCAGGATCAGCTTCGTCGAGGCGATGTTCAGGCCCAGCCTGAACAGAGTGGTGAACAGCAGCAGCGACGGAAAGGTCGACAGCGACAGCACCGACGGTACGTAGATGGCCGCGATCAGCAGCACGAGGCTCAGCGCGAGGTTGGCGCCGATCAGCAGGTCGAGCACCGCGTGCGGCAGCGGCAACACGAAGAGCGCGACGATGGCCAGCAGCATCGCGCCCAGCGCGAGGTCGGAGTACCGCCCCCAGCCCGCCGGGCTTGCGCCCAGCGGGCCGGGGCGTCTCACTCCACCTCCCTGGTTATTCATTGCGCTTTTCATGTAGCCACGCATCTGCGGCCGGCAATCTGCCGAAATTCGTTGTGAGGCATGAGGTCGAACCCACGGCGCAACCCGGACGAGATGTGGCGCGCGATTGCCACGCCGTCCAGCTGTCTGCGCGTTGGTGCAGGGGTAGTGCGAGAACGCTAAGAACGATTGAATTCAGGCGGCGGCTGCGCGCTGGTGAGCCTAACGCCGAGGAACCACGTGCGCGGCCGTGAGCCTGGTCTGCGTCCAGCTGCTCTTTGCTAAACATGAGACCCCCTAGTATTGATATTGACGCTCACACGACGCACAAGACAATTCTTCTCGCGGGCCATTCCGCAATTGCACCCGATGCGGCCCGTCAACGGAATGATGTGCGCGCATCATTGACGACCTTTGGCTGGTGTGATAGGTGCTTGTGGTTGTGGCAATGTCTCAGGTCTGCCAGGGAGAGAAGGCAATGCTGGATGCGTCTTTCAAGAGGCGTGTGGACGAACTGCGCGATTGCGACGGTATCAGCGAGTTTGTTGTGGGGCTGAGGAGCCTTGTGGGGGTGCTTGGCTTTTCGACCGGCCAGCTAACTGCAATTCGGACCGTTGCAGAAATGTCACCGCTGAAGTGTCTTGAGACAACGAGTGACTTGGTTCGATATGATCGTGCGATCGCGATCGGCGATTTGAATGACGTTCCTCTTCCTGCAAACGATCCCGTGGTTGCGCGGTTGCGCGCTTCTCCCTTGCCCGTCATTTGGAGCGAGGATTTGTACTTTTCTGCCGGGTTGGCGGACTTCTATAGATCCCGCATGGTGCCGTCGGAGAATTGCAATGGCATTGCTCTGCGTGCGACGCTGCCTTCGGCGTCCGATGTGCATGTGCTCCTGATGGTGCAGCGTCAGGAGAAGGTGCGATCCCACGACGAGATGGAGCTGGCTGCCGCTGTATCGCTTCTTGCTTGCTATTGCAACTACTTCACCGACCGCGTTCTCTGGTCGGAGTACTTAAAGAAGTCGGGAGACACATCGCCGCTTACCCCCTCCCAGGCGGAGTGCATCTATTGGGCAGCTCAGGGACTCTCGGTGAAGGAAACCGCAAAGGCCCTCGGCAAGAGTCCGGCTACTGTTGGAAACACGATTCAGGCTGCCATGCGCAGGATGGATTGCACTCGAAAGGAGCAGGCCGTGAGGCTCTGTCTCGAGAACAATTGGTTTTCATTTCGTTTGACTGAGAAGCGAAGAGGCTGAGCGGCGAGATGCGGCCGTATATGGGGCGCTACAGCGGAAAGCTGCGAGCATTGCGCCACATGCCAGCGGCCCGCAGCGTGAGTCACGGCAACGTGATAGTCACATGCGCCGCCTGCGGCACCACCTTCACCACACCCTGGTAAGCCGCCAGATCCTGCAGCGTCTGCCGCGACAGCGACCACTTCAAGCCGACGAAAGCCAGCGCGCCGACCAAGGCGAAGACCGACCCCAGCACCGACAGCGGAACTTCCCGCTTCAGCTGGTGCGCCACGCGGTCCGGCGCTTCGCCGTGCGGCGCAAAGGCCGCGCGGCGGCCGCGCAGGTGGGCGATCTCTTCGCCCAGGCGCGCAGTCAGGTAGGCCAGCTTCTCGCCGCCCTCGATCAGGTAGCGGCCCTGGAAGCCCAGCAGCAGGCACATGTGGAACACCTCCAGCACCTGCACCTTCGGCGCGCCGCCCTGGCGCAACTGGTCCAGGTACTCGAAGAAGCGTTCGCCGGCCAATTGCTCGCCGAAGAACTCCAATTGCAGCGGGCGGCGCTCCCACTCGTCACGGATGCGGAAGTCGGAAATCAGGATCACTTCGTCGACCAGCGCGCAGAACGCGAATTTGGCGAGGTAGACGTTGTCGGCCTCGATAGCCAGCCGCTGCGCGCCGCGCTCGAAGCCCTGCAGGAAGGCGCGCACGCGTTCGCGGAAGGCGCTGGTGTCAGTCGGTCCCTGCCCGTTGCGCAGCAGGAAGATCATGTAGCAGCCGTCGTACAACAGGTCGAGCAGGCTGTGCGCGTCACGCGCGGGGTCACGCAGCAGTTCGGCCGCCGGCCGGTTGTGGGGCAGGTCGTTGGAGCCGAACAGGCTGGGCAGGGCGGAGGCTTTGGCCATGGCGAGCGGGTCAGTTGTTCAGGGCAAAGAGTTCGAGCTTCAACTCCGGCATGCCGGCGGGCGCGTACACGGTGAAGGTCTGCGCCTGCAGCATGCGTTCATACAGCGGCCCACGCGCCTCGACCGCAAAGTAAGCGGCCGCCGGACGCACGGGAATGGCGGCCGGCACCTGGGGCACGTGCGCCAGCCGCACGCCGGCGGTGGCCGACAGCACCAGCTTGTCCACGTCGTCCGGCGCGCCCACCTTGAAGCGAGGCGGCACCACCTCCACCAGTTCGATCAGCGGCATCGCGGCCTGCACGCACAGGAAGAAGCTGGTCGTCGCACTGATCTTCTGCGAGTCCAGGCGCGCCAGGTGGAAGGACGGCTTGGTCTCCTCCAGCGCGATGGCGAAGCAGCGCGTGGAAATCACCGTCTCGAGCAGCTCGCGGATGATGAAGTCCAGCCGGCCGAAGGCCAGCGCCGGCTGCAGGTGGTCGTAGGGCGGCAGGTCGGCCAGCGTGTGGCTCTTCGAGAAAGTGAGCAGCGCGCCGGCCAGTTCCAGCATCGCTTCGTACAGCCGCTCCGGGTGAAGCGCGGGATGGTGCAAGTAGTGCGATAGCCTCGCGAAGGCCGAGCTGGCGGTGTGCAGCAGCCAGAACGAGGCGATGTCGCCGGAGCGGAACTCGATGACGTGGCGCGACGGCTCGCGGTGGAAGCCGTACAGCGCATCCACCTTGGCCTGCAGCACGTCGAGCAGGCGGCGCAGCATCGCCAGCAAGGTGGGCGACGCGCCGATGGCGGTGGAGGGCGGGACGTAGCGGCCGTCCAATTCCCACACGCCGGTGGCATTGCGGCGCAGGCGCAGCAGCGGCAGGTGCACCAGGTGGTCGCGCGGCTCGTCGTCGGGCAGCACCCGCAAGCAGCGGCGCAGCGTGCTGATCTCGGCCTCGGCGGCCGAGGTGAACCAGTCGCCCGCGGCCTGGTTGCGTTGGGCATAACGCAGCGCACCGTCGGCCGCCGCCGCGCCGTGGCCGTTCGGCGTGGCGCCGCTGAAGTTGGCGCCGTGCATGCGCATCGGCGGCAGCGCTGCATGGAACACCAACTCGACCGCGCCGTTGCCGGCGTCGGAGAGGGAGAGCGGGTCCGGCAGCTCGTCGTCCTGCGGTGCGGAGAAAAGCTCGCCGTCGGGCAGCAGCAGTTGCAGCTCGTGGAAGCGCAGCACGCCGCTGGCCAGTGCATCGGCATCGACACGCAGCCGGCGCACGCCCCAGGCATAGGGGTGCAGGGTGCGGGCTACCTCGGCCAGGCGCCACTCGTGGTACGCGTCCTGGCGCTGGAAATGCTGCGGCCGCAGGAAGAGGCCTTCGCCCCACAGGACTTTGGATGACGGGATCAAGGAAGACCTCGGTGCTAGTCTGATGAATGAGCGGCCATCGGGCGCGAGCGGTAAGGCGGCCTCACTTGCAGCGCACGCCCGCCAGGCGCTGCGTCTCGAGCGCGGCGTCGACCACCGGGCCTTCGGCCACGCTCATCGCGCAGGCGTGCAGGCCGACGGTGATGCCGTTGCCAGCGGCGGCGCCCTTGGCGTCGAACACGAAGCGCCAGCGCTGCTCGGCCGGCGAGCGGAACAGTGCCACCACGGCCAGGTGCGAGGTGCCCGGCGCGAGGGTTTCGACCACTTCGTGCCGCTGGCCCGGGGCCAGCACCACCTCGCGCACCTCGACGACATCACGTGCCCAAGCCTCGTTGCGATCAGGACTGGGCGAGGCGAAGGCGTCGTAGGGCGCCTGCATGAACGCATCGCTGGTGCGCAGCTTGTAAACGCGCGCAACAACTGCAAGTGACCGTCCTGTTGTGTCGGTGTTCAACTGTTCGCTGGCGTGCAGCCGGAGCGGCAGTTTCCTGGGCAGGACGGGGAGTTCTCGCGGCAGCTGTTCGACCACCGGAGGGGTCTTCAGGCCGACGATTTCGAGGGCCTTGTCGACAGGTCCTCCGCCCTGTGTAGAGCAGGCCGAAAGCGAGGCCGCGAGCAGGCCGCTGAAGCAGGCCTTCAACGCGTGCGGAAAGCGCGCGCGACGGGTCCATGGAGTCGGTGTCTGCATGCGTCGGATTGTCCGTTCCCCGAGGGCCGATCCGCACCAATCGCAGCGCCGAATCGATCCCAAGAACGTGGGGGATCCCGATCATCGAATCCCAGTACATTCGCCGCTCGCGATGGGGCCACGGGGTGCCGCGTCGTTTCGTCGATAGCACGAATTAGGGGGGTGCCTCATGGTTAGGGATGGTGGACGAGCGTCATCCGCGGTAGCGGCGCTGACGGCGGCGCTGTTGCTGCTGGGAGGCTGTGCCAACACCTCGCCGCCCTCGCAACAAGTTGCCGTGCCCGCGCCCGCGCCGGCCCAACCCACGTTGCAGGAGTGGATGGAGCAGGCGCAATCCGCGCAGTTGTCCGGCCAGCGCGAACGCGCCCGGCAGGCGTGGCGGAGTGCCGCCAAGGCCTACCCCACCCAAAAGGCGCCCTGGCAGCGCCTGGCGGAGAACTACTTCGACGCGGCCGACTACGGCAATGCCATCCTCGCCGCCCAAGAGGTGCTGCAGCGTGACAGCCAGGACACCTTGGCCCACAGCGTGGTCGCGGTCAGCGGCCTGCGCCTGTCCACTGTTTCGCTGGTGGCGCTGCGCGAGCGCAGCAGCTACCCCGTCGGCAGCCGCGACGAAGCGCTGGGCCTGACGCGCGCGATGCGCGAGGCGCTGGGCGAGACCACGCTGGTGCCGCCGCGGGCCGAAGCCCCGGTGCGCGCCGCGGCGCAGCCAACCGGGAGCCGAGTGACAGCGCAGCCAGTTGCGGCCACGCCGCGTCCCTCCGCCCTGGCAAGCCCATCCGGCGCACCGGTCGCCACGCCGGCCGTCAACACTGTACCGGCCGGCGCCGCGCGTTCCGGCGGCCCCGTCGGCGCCGGCACGGCGGTGCCGGTCAGCGCGCAGCCGGCAGCCCGTCCGGCGCCTGCGGCGGCCCCGCGGCCAGCCCCGCCCGCACCCGCCCCGAAGCCGGCTTCGGCCGACCCCTTCAAGCTCTTGAACTGATTGCCCGAACCCAGAAAGGAAGCGCCATGGCGAAGAAAGACAGCGTCCAGAAGCGGCTGCAGAAGGTCCGCCCGCCTCGCGTTCAACTCACCTACGACGTCGAGATCGGCGATGCGATCGAAAAGAAGGAATTGCCCTTCGTCGTCGGCGTGCTCGGCGACTTCACGGGTGCGCCGGACCCCGAGAAGCCGCTGCCCAAGCTGAAGGATCGCAAGTTCGTCAATGTCGACCTGGACAACATTGATGACGTGATGAAGGGCATGGCGCCCAAGGCCAGCTACCGTGTGAAGAACAAGCTGAGCCCCGGTGGCGGCGAATTCGCGGTCAACCTGGGTTTCGAGAAGGTCGAAGACTTCCGCCCCGAGTCGGTCGTGCAGCAGGTCGAGCCGCTGCGCCGCCTGCTGGAGGCCCGCACCAAGCTGTCCGACCTGCGCAACAAGCTGGCCGGCAACGACAAGCTCGAAGACTTGCTCGGTGAAGTGCTTGCGAGCACCGAGAAGCTGGAGCAGTTGAGCCAGGAAGCCGCCCCGCGCGCTGAATGAGCGCGCAACGCATGCGCCGCACCGCGATGGCCTGGGCAATCGTGGCAACGCGCATGCCGACCGACAGTCCGCGCCACCCGCGCGCCGACGCTGCACTGAACGAGGAAACCGCGCCATGAACGCCGCCATCGCTGAACAGCAATCCCCCGCCGCCGCGCCCGCTGAAACCAGCCTGCTCGACCAGATCGTCACGCAGAGCAGGGTCGCGCGCTCGGACAACGAACGTGCCCGCGCCAAGGACCTGATCGGCGAACTGGTGCGCGAGGTGATGCAGGGCACCGTCGTGCTATCGGACAACCTGAGCGTCACGCTCGATGCCCGCATCGCCGAGATCGACCAGCTGCTGAGCGACCAGCTCAGCGAGGTGATGCACCACCCCGAGTTCCAGAAGCTGGAATCGAGCTGGACCGGCCTGCACTACCTCTGCAAGCACACCTCCACCGGCGCCGGCATGAAGATCCAGGTCTTCAACGCGACGAAGAAGGAGCTGGTCAAGGACTTCCGCAGCGCGGTGGACTTCGACCAGAGCGCGCTCTTCAAGAAGGTCTACGAAGAGGAATTCGGCACCTTCGGCGGCGCGCCCTTCGGCACGCTGATCGGCGATTTCGAGTTCACCCGCAACGCCGAGGACATGTACTTCGTCGAGCAGATGTCGCACGTGGCCGCCGCCGCGCACGCGCCCTTCATCTCGGCGGCTTCGCCCGAGCTGTTCGGCCTGGACAGCTTCGCCGAACTCGGCCGCCCGCGCGACCTGTCGAAGGTGTTCGACACCGTCGAATACGCCAAGTGGCAGTCCTTCCGCGAATGCGAAGACTCGCGCTACGTCGGCCTCACCGTGCCGCGCTTCCTGGGCCGCCTGCCCTTCGATCCGAAGGAAGGCAGCACCACCGAAGGCTTCAATTTCGTCGAGGACGTGGACGGCACCGACCACTCGAAGTACCTGTGGGTCAACGCCGCCTATGCGATGGGTGCGCGCCTGACGGCCGCGTTCGAAAACTTCGGCTGGTGCGCGGCGATCCGCGGTGTCGAAGGGGGTGGCCTGGTCGAAGACCTGCCGACCCACACCTTCAAGACCGACGACGGCGAGGTGGCGCTGAAGTGCCCGACCGAAGTGGCCATCACCGACCGCCGCGAGAAGGAATTGAGCGACCTGGGCTTCATGCCGCTGGTGCACTGCAAGGGCAAGGACTACGCCGCGTTCTTTGGCGCCCAGTCCACGCAAAAGCCCAAGAAATACGACCTCGACACCGCCAATGCCAATGCCGTGCTGTCGGCGCAGCTGCAATACATCTTCAGCGTCTGCCGAATCGCGCATTACCTGAAGGCGATGATGCGCGACAAGATCGGCAGCTTCGCCTCGGCCCACAACGTTGAGGAATTCCTCAACCGCTGGATCCGCCAGTACGTTGTCGAAGATGACAACGCCACCCAGGAAACCAAGGCCACCTACCCGCTGCGCCAGGCGCAGATCGAAGTGTCTGAGGTGCCGGGCAAGCCCGGTTCTTATCGAGCCGTGGCATTCATCCGGCCCCATTTCCAGCTCGACGAGCTTTCCGTGTCCCTTCGTCTCGTCGCCGAGCTGCCATCGTCCCAGAAGGGTTGACCATAACAGGAGGTTTTGAATGAAGGATATCTACGTCAAGTTTGTGGGCGCCAGCGAGCTCCAGGGCGACAGCACCGACACCAAGCACATGAACGAGATCGAGGTCAACTCGTACTCGCACTCGGTGTTCCAACCCAAGTCATCCAGTGCTTCCAGCGCCGGCGGCCACACCGCCGAACGCACGGAGCACGGCGAGATGCTGTTCACGAAAGACATCGACAAGGCCACCTCGAAGCTGTTGCGCGCCTGCTCGGCCGGCACGGTGTACCCAGAGGTTAACGTCGTCGCTTACCGCAGCTACGGCGGCACCAGCGCCACGTCGACGTCGCAATCGCGCGTGCCGTTCTGGAAGATCACCATGAAGAACGTTGTCGTTTCTTCCGTCACCACGACCATTGGTGCCGGTGAACTGCCGACCGAGACCTTCGGTGTGAAGTACAGCGAGATCGTCTGGGAATACATGCAGCACAAGATCGACGGCACTTCGGCCTCCACCGGCCGCGCTGGCTGGGATCTCGCCAAGAACGTGGCGCGAGGCTGATTCTTCGGGAGCCCATCTACGCTTCCTGCGTGATAGGCGGCGGCTTTCGGGCCGCCGCCTTTTTCGGCATTTCCATGCCGCAGCGCCCTCCGCTGCGACTCGTGGAATCGACATCGGCCGCCGCCACGGGTCGAATCCCGCTGGCCTTCCAACGCTCAGCGCCTGAGATCCTCCGCGCCATGGACACCTACACCCCCTCCCTGCTCGACAAGCTGCTCGGCGCCGATGGCGGCAACCAGCGTGGCGGCGGCACCGCGCCGCGCTTTTCGGTCGAACAGGTCAAGGAATCGGTCGCGCGCGACATCGAGATGCTGCTGAATGCGCACGCGCCGTATGAGGCGGAAGAGTTGCATGGCCTGCCGCACCTGGCGCAGTCGCTGCTGACGCTGGGCCTGCCCGACATCACCTCGATGAGCATGGCCAGCGACCGCGACCGCCGGCGCATCACCGACTCGCTGCGCAAGGCGTTGACCGACCACGACAAGCGCCTGACGCAGGTCGACGTGCGCGTGCGCGACAACGCGCCCGGCACCGCCGGCCTCGCATTCTCGATCCGCGCCAAGCTGCTGTTGAACCCCAGCGTCGAGCCGGTCAGCTTCGACGCCGTGCTGCAGCCCGGTTCCAACCGCTATGCCGTGACCAAGGCGTCCCGCCCGGCGTCGCCGGAGAACCCGTGAAAGACCTGCTGCCCCACTTCCAGCGCGAGCTGGGATTCCTGCAGTCGCACCGCAACGAGTTCGCGGCGGCCTACCCGGAGATCGGCGGCCGCCTGGCCACGGCCAGCGACCTCATCGACGACCCGCACGTCGAGCGCCTGATCCAGTCCTTCGCGCTCTTGTCCGCGCGCGTGCACAAGCGGCTGGACGACGACTTTCCGCTCTTCACCGAGTCGCTGCTGGAGGTGCTGTACCCGCACTACCTGCGGCCCTTCCCGTCGTGCTCGGTGGCCTGTTTCGACCTCGGCGCCGGCGCCGCGCAGCTGAGCCAGGCGGCCCAGGTGCCGCGCCACACCGCGCTGGAGAGCCGGCCGGTGCGTGGCGTGAAGTGCCGCTTCCGCACCGCCTATGACGTGACGCTGCTGCCGCTGCGCGTGGTCGAGGCGGGCTTCCGCGGCGCCATCAACGCGCCCACCGGCAGCGTGCTGCCGCGTGAGGCGACGACCGAGTTCGCGATCACGCTGGAGCTGCTGTCGCCGCAGGTCGAGTGGGCCACGCTGGGCGTCGACACGCTGCGCCTGTACCTGCACGGCGAAACCTCGATGGTCAATGCGCTGCGCGAGGTGCTGGCCGGCCAGGTCGTCGGCACGCTGGTGCAGGGTGAAGGACCGGGCCCCTGGAAAGCCGTCGGGCCCGGCGCGCTGAATGCACCCGCGGCGCTGCCGCGCCTCGCCGGCTTCGCCGACGATGAAGCGCTGGTCGAGCACGACAGCCGCAGCCACCCCGCCTACCGCCTGCTGGCCGAGTACTTCGGCTTCCCGGCCAAGTTCAACTTCATCGATCTGCCGCTGCCCAGCGGCGCCTTCGCACCCCAGACCCGGCGCTTGACCTTGCACCTGGCGATCGCCGGCCTCCGCAGCGATTCGGAACTGGCGCGCCAGCTCGAACTGGTCGACGCGTCGGCCCTGGTGCCCGGCTGCACGCCGGTGGTGAACCTCTTCGCGCAGCGCGCCGACCCCATCCGCATCACCCACGTCGACACCACCTACCCGGTGCTGCCGGACGGCGGGCGCCGCGCCTTCGGCTACGAGGTGCACTCGATCGAGCGCGTCTTCCGCGTCCAGCAGACGCCCGAAGGCGAGAGCATCCACGCCTTCAAGCCCTTCTATTCGCTGCAGCACGACCAGTTGCTGCGCGAAGGTGAGCAGGCCGGGCGTTACTGGTACAGCCAGCGCAGCGAGGCCCTGGCCGAGCGCAGCCCCGGCTACGAGACCGAGATCGGCATCGTCGACGTCGAATTCGACCCCATGGCGCCGCAGGCCGACACGCTGTCGATCGACGTGCTGGCGACCAACCGCAGCCTGCCCAGCCACCTGACCGTCGGCCATGCCGGCGGCGACCTGTTCCTCGAAGGCGGCAGCGCCGCGCGTGAAGTGCGGCTGATGCGCACGCCCACCGCCAGCCACCGCTTCGAGCGGGGCCAGGGCGCGCTGTGGCGCCTGGTGTCGCAGCTGTCCTTGAACCACCTGTCGATCGGCGCCGGCGCGCAGGCGCTGCAGGAATTGCTGCGCTTGTACGACCTGCCGCGCAGCGCCATCAACCGGCGCCTGGTCAACGGCCTGGTCGACGTCAGCTACCAGGCCACCAGTGCCTGCCTGCCCGGAAACCCGTTCCCCACCTTCGTGCGCGGCACGCAGGTGCGCCTGGTCGTCGACGAGGGCGCCTATGTCGGCCACGGCCTTCGGCTGTTTGCACAGGTACTGGACCACTTCTTCGGGCTGTACGTGCACGCCAACAGCTTCTCGCAGCTCGTGGTGGTGTCGTCGCAGACCGGCGATACGCTGCTCGCCTTTCCGCGGCGCGCCGGCGCCAACCCGCTGCTGTAGCGCGATGGACGCGAGCGACGGCCTCCGCGCGATCACTGCCACCTTTGGCGGCGGGGATGGCGCCGGTGCGCGTTACGCGCTGGCGCTGCGCAGCGCCATCGGCCACCTGTTCAAGGACCCGCAGCGCTACGGCTTCATGCAGGCGGTGCGCCTGATCGAGCGCTGGCAGGTGCGCAACACCGGCCTGTCGCCGCAGGAGGTGATGCTGCAGCGGCTGCGCTTTCGCAACTCGCTGTCGATGGCCTTTCCGCCGAGCGAGATCGCCGAGTTCCGCGCGCTCGCGCGGCGCGACGGCGGCGCGCTGGCGCCGACCGGCGCTGCAGACCTGGCGCGCATCGAGCGCATCGAGATCACGCCGGCCTTCATGGGCCTGCTCGGCATGGGCGGGACCTTGCCGGCCTTCTACACCGAGCTGTTCGCCCAGCGCGAGATGCTGCAGCGCGACCACAGCGCGCGCCGCTTCCTCGATGTCTTCACGCACCGGGCGGTGGCGCTGTTCTACCAGGCGTGGCGCAAGCACCGCATGCCGCTGCGCTTCGAGGCCGAGCAGCTGCGCGCCGTGCGCCCGCCCGCCGGCGCCCCTGAACCCACGCGGGAAGCGGTGGGCCAGGTGCTGGCCCTGGCCGGTTTCGGCCAGCCGGCCCTGCGGCGGCGCCTGCGCGCGCACGAAGGGGGCGTCAGCGACCTGGCGCTCGCGCACTACGCCGGGCTGCTGCGGCAGCGGCCGGTGTCGGCCGGCGTCATCGCGCAGCTGCTGTCCGGCTATTTCGGTGCGTCGGTGCGGCTCGAACAGTTCGTCGGCCGCTGGTTCGCCTTGCCCGTCGAGCACCAGTCCAGCCTCGGGCTGGGCGCTTGCGCGCTGGGCGGCGGCGCCGTGGTGGGCGAGCGCGTCTGGCAGCGCGACCTGCGCCTGCGGCTGCACATCGGCCCGCTCGCGCGCGAGGCCTTCAACCGCTTCCTGCCCGGCGGTTCCGCGCTGCTGGCGCTGCGCGAACTGCTGACGCTGCTGACCGGCGTCTCGGTCGAGTACGAGGTGCGCCTGACCCTGCGCGCGGCCGACGTCGCCCCGGCCCGCCTGGCTCCCGGCGACGGGCCGCGACTGGGCTGGGACGGGTTCCTGATCACCCGACCCGCCGCGGCCGACCGCAGCGATGCCGGCTACGACCTGCACGCACTGGCATGACGTCGTGACATAACATCCAAACGACGCGCCGCCGCTCCATTCATCGACATTCCGCTTGCCGCGACCATGAGCAACTCCCTGAAGACCCTGATCTCCAAGCTCGACGCCACCTGCCGCACCGCGGCCGAGCGCGCCGCGAGCATGACGATGGCGCGCGGCCACTACGAGGTCGACCTCGAGCACCTGTTCCTCGCGCTGCTCGAGCAGCCGCAAAGCGACTTCGCGCTGCTGTGCCGCCGCTTCGAGATCTCCGCCAGCGCGCTGCAGCAGGACCTGGAGGGCGAGATCGGCCGCTTCAAGAACGGCAACACCCGCACGCCGGTGTTCAGCCCGCACCTGCCCACCTTGTTCGAGCAGGCCTGGCTCATCGCCTCGCTCGATGCGCACCACCGCCGCATCCGCAGCGCGCACCTGCTGCTGGCGCTGCTGACCGAGCCAGGCCTGGCGCAGCTGGCCTACCGCGGCAGCAAGCTCTTCGCCAAGTTCAAGCTCGACGAACTGAAGCACCGCCTGGGCGAGCTGACGGTCGGCTCGCAGGAATCGGCCGAAGCCGTCGGCGATGCGGGCGCCGGCAGTGCGGAAGACGCCGCCGCGGCGCCGTCCGATACCGCCGCGGCAGCCGGTGGCAAGACACCGGCGCTGGACCAGTACACCACCAACCTGACCCAGCGCGCGCGCGACGGCCACCTGGATCCCGTGATCGGCCGCGACGGCGAGATCCGCCAGGCCATCGACATCCTGATGCGCCGGCGCCAGAACAACCCCATCCTCACCGGCGAGGCTGGCGTCGGCAAGACCGCGGTGGTCGAGGGCCTGGCGCTGGCCATCGCTGCCGGCGACGTGCCGCCGCCGCTGCAGGGCGTGGAGCTGCATGTGCTGGACATGGGCCTGCTGCAGGCCGGCGCCAGCGTCAAAGGCGAGTTCGAGAACCGGCTGAAGAACGTCATCGACGAGGTCAAGCGCAGCCCGCACCCGATCATCCTGTTCATCGACGAGGCGCACACGATGATCGGTGCCGGCGGCCAGGCCGGCCAGAACGACGCCGCCAACCTGCTGAAGCCCGCGCTCGCCCGCGGCGAGCTGCGCACCGTGGCCGCCACCACCTGGAGCGAGTACAAGAAATACTTCGAAAAGGACGCGGCCCTGGCCCGGCGCTTCCAGGTCGTGAAGATCGAGGAGCCCAGCGAGCCGATTGCCGCCGCGATGCTGCGCGGCATGGTGCCGCTGATGGAAAAGCACTTCGGCATCCGCGTGCTGGACGAGGCCATCACCGAGGCCGTGCGCCTGTCCGCGCGCTACATCAGCGGCCGCCAGCTGCCCGACAAGGCGGTGGGTGTGCTGGACACCGCCTGCGCCAAGGTGGCGCTGGGCCAGACGGCGCAGCCCGCCGCCATCGAGCAGCGCCGCAAGCAGCTGGAGCGGCTGCAGGCCGAGCAGGCCGCACTGCAGCGCGAAGTGGCCGCCGGCGTGCCGCATGCCGAGCGCCTGGCCCAGCTGACCACCGAAGAAGCCGCGCTGCGGGCCGAGCTGGCCGAGCTGGACAAGCGTTGTCAGGCCGAACAGGCGCTGGTGGCCGACATCGTCCGCCTGCGCCGAGAGCTGGAAGCCGAGCCAGTGGCGGCCTCTTCGGCCACGGTCGCGCCCCCGGCCGAACCGGCGTCCGCAGCCGCTGCCGACGCCGCTGCCCACGCCTCGAACGCTGCCGCGAACGACGCCGCCCCGGCCAAGCCCCGCAAGTCCATGCGAGCCGCGGCCGCGCCAAAGGCGGGCGCCAAGTCCACGGCTGCGGCCAGCGCGGCGGCGTCCGCGCTGAGCCCCGCCCAGCAGGCCCTGCGCGACAAGCAGGCCGAGCTGGCCGCGCTGCAGGGTGAATCGCCGCTGGTGCCGATGCAGGTCGACGGCCACGTCGTCGCCGAGATCGTCTCGGCCTGGACCGGCATCCCGCTGGGCAAGATGGTCAAGGACGAGTTGCGCGCGGTGCTGGAGCTGGGCGCCAAGCTGGAGCAGCGCGTGATCGGCCAGCCCCAGGCTTTGGGCGCCGTGGCGCAGCGCGTGCGCACCGCCCGTGCGCTGCTGGAGGATCCCAACAAGCCCAAGGGCGTGTTCCTCTTCGTCGGCCCCTCGGGTGTCGGCAAGACGGAAACCGCGCTGGCGCTGGCCGAGGCGCTGTACGGCGGCGAGCGCAAGCTCATCACCATCAACATGAGCGAGTACCAGGAGGCGCACAGCGTCTCCGGCCTCAAGGGCTCGCCCCCCGGCTATGTGGGTTATGGCGAAGGCGGCGTGCTGACCGAGGCGGTGCGCCGCAATCCCTACAGCGTGGTGCTGCTCGACGAGGTGGAGAAGGCGCACCCCGACGTGCTGGAGCTCTTCTTCCAGGTCTTCGACAAGGGCGTGATGGACGACGCCGAAGGCCGCGAGATCGACTTCCGCAACTGCATCGTCATCCTCACCAGCAACGTCGGCTCGCCGCAGATCATGCAGGCCTGCCTGAACAAGCCGGCCGAGGAACTGCCCGCCGCCGACGAGCTGGCCGAGGCGCTGCGGCCGGTGCTCTACAAGCACTTCAAGCCCGCCTTCCTGGGCCGCCTGAAGGTGGTGCCCTACTACCCCATCAGCGACGAGGTGCTGGCGAAGATCATCCGCCTGAAGCTCGACCGCATCGCCGCGCGCGTGGCCGCCAACCACCAGGCCGGCTTCGCCTACGACGGCAAGCTGGTCGATGCGGTGCTGGCGCGCTGCACCGAGGTTGATTCCGGCGCTCGCAACGTCGACCACATCCTCAACGGCACGCTGCTGCCCGAGATCGCCGAGGCGGTGCTGACGCGCATGGCCGATGGCCAGGCGCTCGCGCGTATCCAGGTCTCCGCCAGCAAGAGTGGCGACTTCAAGTACAGCGTGGCCTGAACGGCCCGCGGAACCGGGCTGTGCACACCCCGCCCAGCGCTGCCCCGGCGGCGCAGCGGCGGCTGGAGCTCTGGCCTGCCCCGCCTGCCGAGGCGGGACGACCAGGGCCTGTCAACGCCACGCAGTCACCTCCGCAGCGTTGACAGGCGGGGCCCTAGCCGCGCACCGGCATCAGCTTCACCGGACACGCCATCACGCGGCCCCAGTGCTGCTCGCAGGCCTTGCGGCGGCAGGCGACGACGTCGTCGCGGCTGTCCAGCTTCTTGCAGCGCTGCACGCGGCCGTCAATGCGGGCGCGCTCGGTCGCGGGCACGGGGTCCTGGTCCGACAGCGCCGCGGTGCGTGCACCTGGCGGCGTGGCGCGGGCGACCGCTTTCGATGGCGGCTTGGCGTCGCCTTTCTGCCGGACGTGGGCCATCAGCGCCGCGACCAGCTCGGCGTCGGGGTCGACATTTTTCGGCGCCGCGGGGCGTGCCTTCGCCGGGGACCGCTTGGCAGTGACGGCGGCGGCCGATGCGGGTGGCGCGGCCGGCTGGGCGGCCGGCGCCGGGGACGCTTTGGGGGGCAACGGGGCCGCTGGTGCAGGCGCCGGGGCGGTTGTCGTGGTCTGTGCCGTGGTGGGTGGGGTGCCGCCGGTGGCGGACATGGGCGCGGCCGCAGGCGGCGTCGCCGGCCCGGCCAAGCGCGGCACCGAGGCGGCTGCGGCAGGCGTCGCGGCGGTGGCAGCCTCAGGCCCTCGCGCCGGCTCGACATCCAGCCCCGAGATCGTTGGCGCCGGGGCGGGCCGCAGCGGCGGCAGCGCACCGTCGGCGCGGGTGCCCGGGGGTGTTGCTGGCAGGCGCGGTTGCGTGACCGCGGTGGCCGCCGCGGCCGCATTCGGCGCCCCGTGGGTGGCGCCGCCGCTGGCAGGCGTCGCCGCGGCCAGTGCGCCCGCCGCGAGACCTGCATCGCGCCGCTCGGCGGCCACCAGCGTGGGTGCGGTGGCGACGATGGCGGCCGGGGCAGCGGCGACTGCCGCGGGGGCGGGCGTGAAGACCGTGGTGGCCGGCGTGGCCGGGACGGGCGCGGCCGCCCCGGCCACCGCCGGACTCGCCGGCGCGCTGGCGCCGGCCGGGGCCATGGCCGAAATTGTGTTGACGTGTATCTTGCCCGCTAGCTCCCCGAGCGCGCCGAAGCCCGGCTCGGTGCCCTGCCACACCAGGAAACCCAGGGCCGGGAGCACCGGCAACCAGCCCCAGCGGCGCAGCCTGCGTGTCCCCGGTGCGGGGGTGGTCCCCCCTAATCCGTCAAGCATCCGACGGGCCGGCATCGGCTCCAATGCGGAGCCGGCTTGCGGCAGCAGCGAAGGCCGTCCGCCGGCCAGCGGCGGCGGGGGGGATGGAAGTTCTGGCACGGTCTCCTCCGCTGCATCGATGGGGCCGGCTGGCGGTCCCGAGGCGGCGGATTCTATGCGGTGCTATCGGCTGAAGGACACGTCCATACAATTTGATGATTAGGGGGTCCCCGGGCTGCGGCAAAGTGCCCCGCCGCCCCGAGGGGCGCTGTTCATTGACTCAGGAGGCGGCGCGTCCGGCCGCCCGCTCTTGCGCGAATGTTGATTGGTGTCGTTCTGTACTTTCTGATCGCGACGGCGCTGCTGGCGTGCTGGCTGCTGCCGCCCGTGCGCGGCTGGGCGCTGGGTGCCCTGCAGGGTGTGCTCAGCCGCGGCCAGGCCACGGCGCGCCAGTGCTCGTCGGCGGGCGGCATCGTCGTGCAGGGGCTGGGTGCCACGGCACTGCGGCAGGCCGGCGCGGCCCGCCGCGGGCTGCGCCGGCATGGCCGCTGGCTGGCCGTGGGCCTCGCCGTGCTGGTGCTGGTGCCGGCCTTGGCCCTGGCACTGCGCAGTTGGCACCGCTTCGACGGCTTCGACCACACCGCCTCGCGCGAGATCGACGAGCGCGTCGCTGCCCTGCTGCAGGGCGAGCAGCTGGTGCCGCCGCCAGCGCTGCCGCCCGAGCTTTTCACGGTGCAGGAAGTGGCGGCAGTGCGCCCGATGCTGGGCACCGCCAGCCGGCAGTGGGAGCTGCTGGACGCCGACTTCCGCCAGCGCCTGCTGCTGGTCTTCAAGCAGCTGAAGGACGAGCACGGCTACGACGCCGTGCTGCTCGAAGGTTTTCGCAGCGCCGACCGGCAGGCCGCGCTGGCGGCGCTCGGCCCCACGGTCACGCAGGCCGGCGCCTTCGAGAGTTATCACCAGTACGGCCTGGCCGCCGACGTCGCCTTCCTGCGCGAGGGCCGCATCGTCATCTCCGAACGCGACCCCTGGGCGATGCGCGGCTACGAGCTGTACGGCCAGGTGGCCGAGTCGTTCGGCCTGCACTGGGGCGGCCGCTGGCGCGGGCTGCGTGATTTCGGCCACGTCGAGCTGCGCCGCCCCGGCGTGATGCGCTCCGGCGCCGCCGGCGCGGGCCCGGCCCCGGCCCACACGCACTGATCCCCATTCACACACACCCCTTCCAGGAGCTCCCATGGGACGTCCCGTCATCATCCTCGGCGACCGCCACAGCCACGGTGGCACCGTGATCAGCGCCGCGCCGGCCACCGACACGCACGGCATCCCGATCGCGCGGCTGGGCGACAAGGTGAGCTGCCCGGTGCCGGGGCACGGCATCAACCACATCGCCTCCGGCGACCCCACCTGCATCATCGACGGCCAGCCGGTGGCCCGCCACGGCGACGTGACCGCCTGCGGCGCCACCATCTTCCACAGCCAGCAGCCGACGATCGACCACCTGTGAGCCTCGCCCTTCGCGGCGCCAGGGCTGCACCGGAGACCCAGCGTCTCGCCGTTGCGCGGCCGGTCGTCCCTTCCTGCCGACCATGACCACCTTCATCAAGGGCCTGGCGCTGCTGGTGGCGGTGAGCTGCCTGGCGTGGATCTCCGTGCTGTGGCACTGGCGCACCAGCGCGCATTCGCCGTCCACCAGCGACCTGCTGAGCCACCTGGTGCTGCTGCCGCTGGCCGGCTTCGGCCTGCTGTTGCTGCTGCGCTGGGGCTGGCGTGCGGCCGCCGAACGGCGCGAGGCGCTGGCATCGGCACCTGCTGCCACGCAAGGCGCGCCTGCGGGCGCCGCATCGGTCCCGGCCGCGCCGCCCGCGCCGCCGCTGCAGTTGCTGCGCGCCGAACTGCTGTGCGCCTGCGCCGACAACGCGGCCGCGCTGCTCGACGCCGCGCAGGCCGGCAAGCCGCTGCCGGCGCTGGACAAGACGCTTTGCAACGACGAGGGCTTGCCGGTGATGAGCGTGCGCATCGCCGAGTTGCCGCTGGACGAGACCAGCGAGCAGCTGCAGGCGCTGGCGCCCAAAATGAGCGGCAGCACTGAGGGCCGCAGCACTGAGGGCCGCAGCACTGAGGGCGGCAGCACTGAGGGCGGCAGCGCTGAGGGCGGCAGCGCGGAGAGTGGCAACCCGGCGGAGCGCGCCGGGCCTGCCGGTCCGTCCGAGGGCGCGCCATCGCCCGAGCTGCCGAAGCACGTCGTGCGTGCGCTGGCCGCGCTGTCTGCACCCCTGGGCAAGGCGCTGCAGGGCCTGCAGCCGTGGTGGCCGCTGTTCGAGCCCGGCCGGCAGCCCGAGCGCGGTCTCGACCTGCTGCTGGCCTGGCCCGCGGCCTGGACCGAAGCGGAGCGGGCACGGGCCGATGCCTGGGTCCGGGCGCGGCTGGCGGCGGCGCCGCTCGGCCCCATCGATCCGGCGCGCTGCCGCGTTACCAGCCTGGCCATCGGCGGTGCCGAGCTGTGGGCCGAAGCGCAGCGCCGCCTGCGCGAACAGGCGCGCGAAGGCCGCCAGCGCGCCCTGGTCGTCGCCAGCGCGCACAGCGACCTGAGTGATGCGGCCATCGCCGCGCTGGAGCGCGAAGGCCGGCTGTTCTCGCCCGGCGCGCACCCGAAGGGCCTGATGCCGGCCGAAGCCGCCGCCGCACTGCTGCTGGCGCCGCACGACTGGCCGGCCGCACCCGACGCGCCCGAAGCGCCGGTGCGGCTGCAGCCGGCGGTGCTGCTGCGGCGCGACAAGTCGATCGAAGCCGCGGGCAGCGTTTCCAGCCAGGCGCTGATGGAGGCCCTGACCGGCGCCATCGGCCTGGCCCAGGTCGATGCCGCCGCCGTGGCCAAGCTGGTGTGCGATGCCGACCGCCATTCGCAGCGCGGCACCGAGTTGTTCGGCGCCACGCTGAAGGCGCTGCCGCAGCTGGACGCCGCCGAGGACCTGTGCCTGATCGCCGCCGTCGCGGGCCACGGCAATGCCGGCGCGCTGATGGTGGTGGCGGGCGCGGCGGCCCGCGCCGCCGCGGACAAGAAACCCTGCCTCGGCCTGGCGCTGGGCGACACGCATTGGCGCCTGGCCGTGCTGGCCGTGCCGCCCACCCCGCCGTCCGCGGCCTGAACGCCGCGCGTCGCAAGAGATCCCCATGAACCGCTTCTGGAACTTCCTGTTGGACCCGCGCGTGCTGGGCTTGCTCGGCATCCTCGCGCTCGCGGCCTTCCTCTTCATCGGTGCGCGCGAACTGCAACTGGCGCTCATCTACGCCGGCAGCGCGCTGGTGGCGCTGCTGCTGCTCTTCGGCATCGTGTGGCTGGTGCGCAAGATCCGCGCGGTGCGCGCCGCCAGGCGCTTCGAGGCCGCGATCGAGGACGATGCCGAGCAGGCCACGCTGGCGATCCGCTCCGCCGACCGCGCGCCGGCCGAAGCCGTGCGCGACCGCCTGCTGACGGCGGTCAAGACCATCCGCAGCTCGCGCCTGGGCCAGCTGACCGGCGCCGCCGCGCTGTACGAGCTGCCCTGGTACGTGGTGATCGGCAACCCGGCGGCGGGCAAGAGCAGCGCCATCATCAAGTCGGGCCTGAACTTTCCGCTGGCGGCCGACGGCAGCAAGCTCGAATCCGCCGTCGTGCAAGGCATCGGCGGCACGCGCAACTGCGACTGGTTCATGACCAGCGAGGGCATCCTGCTCGACACCGCGGGCCGCTATTCGGTGCACGAGGAAGACCATGCCGAGTGGCTCGGCTTCCTGGGCCTCTTGAAGAAGCACCGGCCGCTGGCGCCGATCAACGGCGTGCTGGTCGCGGTCAGCGTGGCCGAGCTGATGCAGGGCAAGCCCGAAGCCGCGATCCAGCTGGCCAAGCGCCTGCGCCAGCGCGTGCAGGAGCTGACCGAGAAGCTGGAGGTCTTCGCGCCGCTGTACCTGGTCTTCACGAAGACCGACCTGATCGCCGGCTTCGCCGAGTTCTTCGAGGACTTCGACCGCGCCGAGCGCGACCGCATCTGGGGCGCGACGCTGCCCTTCGAGGGCGAGAAGCCCGCCAGTGGCGCCGGCCCGTCGCGCATCGATGCCGTGGCCGCCTTCGACCGCCATTTCGACGAGCTGCGCGACGGGCTGAAGGAGATCGCGGTGGCGCGCATGTCGCTGCAGCGCGGCCAGGCGCTGCCCACCGGCCTGCTCACCTTCCCGCTCGAGTTCGCCGCCGCCAAGCCGGCGCTGCGCGCCTTCATCGCCACGCTGTTCGAGGAGAACCCCTACCAGTTCCGCCCGGTGTTCCGCGGCTTCTACTTCACCAGCGCGGTGCAGGAAGGCTCGGCCAACAGCCGCGCCAGCGAAGAGGTGGCGCGGCAATTCGCGCTCGGCGCCCGGCGCGAGCGCACCACCGCCCGCGTGGTCGCCGCCAACGGTTTCTTCCTGAAGGACCTGTTCCAGCGCGTCATCTTTGCTGACAAGCAATTGGTGCGGCAGTACGCCAGCCGCAACAAGCAGCGGCTGCGCCTCGCGGCCTTCGCGGCCGGCGTGTCGGTGCTGGCGGTGGCACTGGCCGGCTGGAGCTGGACCTACCTGGGCAACCGCCAGCTGATGCAGGACGTGCAGGCCGACCTGGCCAAGGCCGCGAAGCTGCAGGCAGAGCGGGTCGACCTGGGTGCGCGCATGGAAGCGCTGGAGGTGTTGCAGTACCGCATCGAGCAGCTTGCCGCCTGGCAGCAGCGCCGTCCGCTGGGCCTGGGGCTTGGCCTCTACCAGGGCGAGGCCATCGAGGCCAAGCTGCGCCAGGAGTACTACGCCGGCCTGAAGCAGGTGATGCTGCAGCCGGTGGCGCGCTCGATCGAGGGCTACCTCGGCGAGGTCAACACCCATGCCGCGCAGCTGCAACCGCTGACGCGCCCGCCCGAGTCCGGCGCGCCCGGCCTGGCGACGACCACGCGCCTGGTGGCCCATGGCCAGCCGATGGTGCAGCCGGTGGCCGCCGGCGCGGGCTCCGGCTTCACTCCCTTCTTCTCGAACCAGGCCGCCAGTGCCCCCCCGCTGCACCCGGTCGCCGCCCAGCTGCCGGCGCTGGCGCAGCCGCCGCAAGCCGCCGCAGCGCCGGCCGTGGCCGCGCCGGTATCGCGTTATGCCGATGCCTCGCCCACCGACGTCGAAGACGCCTACAACGCGCTGAAGACCTACCTGATGCTGGCCGAGCGCCAGCGCATGGAGCCCAGCCACCTGAAGGACCAGATCGCCCGCTTCTGGCGCGGCTGGCTCGAGACGCAGCGCGGCAGCATGCCGGCCGAGCAGATGAAGCGCCGCGCCGAGGGGATGATCAGCTTTGCGATGGCGCAGCTGCAGGACCCGCAGTTCCCGACGCTGGACAACAACTTCACGCTGGTCGACAACACCCGCAGCCAGCTCAAGCGCGTGATGCGCGGCATGCCTGCGCGCGAGCGGGTGTACGCCGAGGTCAAGGCGCGCGCCTCCACCCGCTTCGCGCAGGTCACGGTGGCCAACATCGTCGGCGAGGCCGGGCGCGGCACGGTCGCCGGCAGCGCGGTGGTCGCCGGCACCTTCACGCGCGAGGCCTGGGACGGCTACATCGAGAAGGCCTTCAAGGACGCCGCGCACGGCGAGCTGCAAAGCACCGACTGGGTGCTGCAGACCGCGGCCCGCGACGACCTGACGCTGGAAGGCAGCCCCGACCAGATCCGCAAGGCGCTGACCGAGCTTTACAAGGCCGAGTACGTGCGTGAATGGCAGCGTTTCGTGCAGGGCATCGCGGTGGCCGAGTTCGACAGCTTCGCCGCCGCCGTGCTGCACATGAACAAGCTGGGCGACGCGGGCGCCTCGCCGATCAAGAAAGTGCTGACGACGCTGAACGACCAGACCTCGTGGGACAACCCGACCCTCTTCAACGACCGCGTCGCCAAGGTGCAGAGCGGCGTCGTCGAGTGGTTCAAGACCAGCATCCTGCGGCAGGCGCCGTCGCGGGTGGAGGTCAAGGTCGACGTCACCGGCGCCGGCGACGCGGTGCCGATGGGCCCGATCGGCCGCGAGTTCGCCGCGCTGCACCGGCTGATGGCGCCGCGCGACGGTGCGGCGCCGCTGGTCAACGACTACCTGAAGGCGCTGGGCGCCATCCGCACGCGTTTCAACCAGATGGCGGCGCAGGGCGACCCCGGGCCGGCCGCGCGCAAGCTGATGGCCTCCACGCTGGAGGGCGGCCAGTCCGAGCTGGTCGATGCGGTGCGCCTGGTCGAGGAGCAGATGCTCGCCGGCATGGCCGACAGCGCCCGCGCCGCGCTGCGCCCGCTGCTGCTGCGGCCGCTGATGCAGAGCTTCTCGGTGCTGGTGGTGCCGGCCGAGACGGAGCTGAACCGCGCCTGGGTGGCGCAGGTGCACGAGCCCTTCCAGCGCGGCCTGGCCAGCAAGTACCCCTTCGATGCGCACTCCAACCTGGAGGCCGTGCCGCAGGAGATCGCCAAGGTCTTCGGCCCGCAGGGCGCGGTGGCCAAGTTCGCCGACGAGGCGCTGGGCCCGCTGGTGGTGCGCCGCGGCGACAGCATCGCGCCGCGCACCTGGCTCGACATGAGCGTGCGGCTGCGGCCGGAGTTCACGGCGCAGTTCGCCTCCTGGGTCGCCTCGCTGGACGGTGCGGCCGGCGGCGGCGCGGCGGCGGGTGCCGCGGCCGCCCCGGCGGCCGCGCAGACCAGTTTCCAGATCCTGCCGCACGGCGCGCCCGGCCTGGCCGAGTACACCGTCGAGATCGACGGCCAGGTGCTGCGCTACCGCAACGGCGCCGCGGTGTGGACGCCTTTCGTCTGGCCCAACGCCACCGGGCAGCCGGGGGCCCGCATCACCGGCGTGACCGTCGACGGCCGCAGCATCGAGCTGCTGAACGTGCCCGGCCGCTTCGGCCTGCAGCGCATGTTCGAGACCGCCGAGCGCCGCAAGTTGGCCGACGGCAGCAACGAGCTGAGCTGGGCGCAGGGCGCGCATGCGGTGACGATCCAATTGCGCGTCATCAGCCAGCCCGGCCCGGCCGCCACCGCGGCGGCGGCGCCGGCCGGCGGCACCGGCCTGCGCGGCCTGCGCCTGCCGCCGGTGGTGGTCGGCAGCGACGAGACCGTGGCCGCCGGACCGGCGGCGGGCAGCGCGGCCAACGCCGCGCGCGGGGTGGTTCGATGAGCCGCACCATGCCGGTCGAAGTCGTCTACTTCGGCAAGCTGCCCTCGCGCGGCGACTTCGTGCGCAACGGCGATGCCGACGGCCTGACGCGCCGGCTCGACCAGTGGCTGACGCAGGGCCTCGAGCTGATGGCGCGCGACGCGCGCTGGAAAGAGGTCTACGACCAGGCCGGCGGCTTCAGCTTCGCCTTCCTGGGCGTGCGGCAGCGCGCCCTGGTGGCCGGGCATCTGCTGGCCAGCGCCGATGCGTCCGGGCGGCGCTTCCCGTTCGTTGCCGTCGGCCAGCTGGCGGTGGATTCGCCGCTGGCCTTCATGCAGCGCGCGCCGATGGCGCTGGCCGGCCTGTGGCGCGACCTGGCGCAGCGCGCCGAGGCCGCGCACGCGGCCGACGATGCGGTGCCGGTGCTGAACCAGCTGAACGAATGGCGTGCCCAGGTCGAGACCGATCCCGCCGCCTTCGAAGCCGGCTACCGGGACTTCCTGGAGCTGCAGACCATCGGCTCGCTGCAGGCGCTGCTGCAGCAGGCCGAGCCCGGCACCGACCTGCGCCGCACGCTGCTGGCCCTGGGCCTGCTGCTGCAGCCGGTGCCCGCGAGCGGTGCGAACCGGCTCGAGAAGGGCCTGCGCCTGCCGCTGCCGGCCGACCCCGCGCTGCAGGCCTATGCCGCCACCTGGTGGCTCGACCTGGTCGGCCGCTTCCTGGCGCGCGGCGACTTCGAGGTCGGCGTGTTCCTGCCGCGCGGCACCGGCACTGGCGGTGGCACCGGCACCGGCACCGACTCCGTGGCGCCCAGCCTCGCGGTCGGGTTCTCCGGCGATGCGCCCAGCCTGCTGCATGCGGCGCTCGATCGCGCGGCGGCGGACGACCACTTCGTCGACCTCTTCGCGCCCGAATGGGTCGAGGAGCCGGCCGAGCAGGACTACGCGGTGCGCAAGCTCGGCAGCTACCTGCAGCAGCCACCGCTGTCGCTGGCCCAGGCCCGCGCCACGTTCAACGAAGCCTTCCTGGGGGAATGAGCATGCGTGCAACCGACGTGCCGCACCGCTGCGGCGCCTGCATCCGCCGCGCTGCGGTCCGCGGCGGCCGTGCCGCGATCGCCGCCGCGTGCGGCCTGGCCTTCATCGTCGCGGGCGCGCAGACGCCGGCCGCTGCCCCGGTCGGGACGGCGCCCGCGCCGTACCCCGCCGCCGCGGCCGCGCCGCGACCTCAGCCCGTCCCCGCAACCGCGGCCCCGGCGCCCGCGCCAGCGGCGCCGAAGGTCGTCGTCTCCGGCACCGTGCCCGACGAAGCCACCCGCATCGGCATCCTCAGCCGCGTGCGGGAGCTCTACGGTGCCGACCGCGTCGTCGACCAGCTCGGCGTCGGCCCGCTGGGCGCGCCGCCGCGCTGGAACGAGCAGGTGCAGAAGCTGCTGACGGCCGACCTGAAGCGCGTGTCGCAGGGCCAGTTGCGCATCGAGGGCAACGTGGTCGAGATCGCGGGCGCGGTCGACAGCACGCAGACCCAGGCGCAGATCGTGCGCGGCCTCGCGACGCGGCTCGACAACCCCACCTACACCGTGCGCGATGCGCTGCGCGTCGGGGCTGGCGGCCAGCAGGCGCTGGACGCGGTGATGGCCAACCGCATCGTCGAGTTCGAAACCGGCAACGCCACGCTGACCGCGGAAGGCCAGCGCCTGCTCGACGACCTGGTGCCGGTGCTGCGCACGCTGCAGGGCCGCCGTTTCGAGATCGTCGGCCACACCGACTCCGATGGCGGCCGGGCGCAGAACCTGGTGCTGTCGGCCGCGCGGGCCGACAGCGTCAAGGCCTACCTGGTGCAGCGCGGCATCCCCGCCGCATCGCTCAGCACCAGCGGACTCGGCCCGGACCGCCCGGTGGCGGACAACGCCACGCCGCAAGGCCGCGCCCGCAACCGCCGCATCGAGTTCCGCGTGCTGGCGTAGCAGCGCCTGAAAGGCGTGGCATGCCGGCCGCCCGCGGGATGGGGTGCTCCGTCCGCCGCGGCCGGCGCCCGGCCGGTTCGAAGGCGGCCGCGCTGCCCGCCCAGCGGGTGGTCGCGCACGCGCAGGACCGGGGAGTTGACGAAACGCATGGGCGGCCGTTCCGCCGGGTGGTCGCGCACGCGCGGGACCGGGTGCTCCACCGGCCGCGGCGCGCTCAAGCCTTCGGCGGCTCCACGCCCAGCAGCTCTTCCAGGTGCGCCAGCGAGCCGCCGTCCTTGACGACGGTGCGCAGCCAGCTGTGCAGGTCCATCGCGCCCCATTTCGCGGCCTTGTCCGCCAGGTAGGCGACCGGGCTGTGCGGCTCGGTGCGGCGGAAGAAGTCGGCCACCTGGCGCAGCTGCTGCAACGCCTGCGCGCGGGTCTGCAGCGGGCCGCCGTGTGACGTGGCCGCGTTGCCGCCGGCGGGCGCGGCCGCCACGGCGCTGCTGCCGTCCGGCATCGGCACCGTGTTGTCGTCGGCCTCCGCGGGCAGGTCGGCCACCAGCGAATTCAGCGCCTCGCGCGCGGCGACGAAGCTCGGGCCATCGGCGCCCAGCCTCGGGTCGACCGCGGCCTGCAGCCGGGCCAGCGCGTCCAGCGCGGCCCGCGCATCGGCCTGGCGCGGCGGCACCACCGGCGCATGCCGGGCCAGCCCCACCACCGCCACCACCCGCGCCAGCAGCCAGCGCAGGCTGCCGATGCGCTGCTCCTGGTCCGCCTCCTCGGGCAGCGGGTGCACGTGGTCCCAGTGCTGCTCCACCAGCCGCGTGCACAGCGCCAGCCCGTCGGCCAGGCCGGCCAGGCCGCGCTGCTGGTACCAGCCGTCGGCCAGCCAGCCGGCCAGCCGCAGGTCCTTGCTGCGCGTCTTCAGCAGCTGCTCGCACAGGGTGCACAGCGCCGGCCAGTCGGCCACCTTGGGCTCCTTGCCCTTCTCCTTCCAGTCGCCCAGCGGCAGGCTGGCATCGTCCTCGCGCCGCAGTTCGGCGATGTCGTCGAACTCGGCGCTGAAGGACAGGTCTTCGCCGCAGGGTGCGCCTCCGGCGATCGGTTCGAGCAGCTCGTCGATGGGCATCGGCATCACACGCAGTCGGGGGAAGGAGGCTGCGGATTCTGCCGGCCGTTGCCCGGTGCACCAGGGCCGCGCAAACAACCCGTTACTCGGCATCCCGCGTTTCCGGGGGACGCGGGCAGGGGGGGCCGCCGCGCCGCGCCCACGTGCCGCCGCGCTCACGTGCGGCTGGGGCGCGCCAGCGGCGAGGCCGGGGTGTACCGATCCCTGCGCGCGTCCATGGGCTTTCGACGAGCGACACCGGCAGGGCGCGCAGGTCGCAGGTGCGAGCGCCGTGTCAGGCCAGCGGCGGCAGCGCGGCAAAGGCCACCGCGATGGCCGCGCCCAGCCGCGCGTTGTTCAGCACCAGCTGGATGTTGGCCGCCAGGCTGTCGCCGCCGGTCAGCGCGCTGACGCGGGCCAGCAGGAAGGGCGTGGCCGCCTTGCCGGCGATGCCTTGCGCCTGCGCTTCGGCCAGCGCCTGGGCGATCGCGGTGTCGATGCGTTCGCGCGGCAGCGCATGGGCTTCCGGGATCGGGTTCGCGATCACCAGGCCGCTGTCCAGCCCCAGCGCCCAGCCGGCCTGCATCACGCGGGCGATGTCGGCCGGATCGTCCAGGCGCAGGTCGACGCCGAAGCCGCTGTCGCGGCAGTAGAAGGCCGGCAGCCGGTCGGTGCCGTGGCCGATCACCGGCACGCCGTGCGTCTCCAGGTACTCCAGCGTCAGGCCGAGGTCCAGGATCGACTTGGCGCCCGCGCACACCACCGCCACCGGCGTGCGCGCCAGCTCCTGCAGGTCGGCCGAGACGTCGAAGCTGGTCTCGGCGCCGCGGTGCACGCCGCCGATGCCGCCGGTGGCGAAGACGCGGATGCCGGCGCGCGCGGCGATCAGCATGGTCGCGGCCACCGTCGTCGCGCCGGTGCCGCGGTGCGCCACCAGCGCGGCCAGGTCGCGCCGGCTGGCTTTCATCACCGCCTGGCCTTCCCGCGCCAGGCGTTCGATCTGTGCCCGGTCGAGTCCGGCCTTCAGCCGGCCGTCGATCACCGCGATGGTGGCCGGCACCGCCCCGTGCGCCCGCACCTCGGCCTCGACGGCGAATGCGGTCTCGGCGTTCTGCGGCCAGGGCATGCCGTGCGAAATGATCGTGGATTCCAGTGCCACCACCGGCCGGCGCTCGGCCAGTGCGGTGGCGACTTCGGGGTGCAGGTCGAGCAGGGGGTTCACGGCTTCTCCAGGGCCGGTGCGGACGTGCAGCGGCGTTGCAGCGAGCGCACCGCGCGTTCGCTCATGGCGGGGTGGTTGGTGCAGTGGTGGCTGACGGTGAGGGCCGCGCAGCCCAGCGCGAAATCGGCCGCCCGGTCGCGCGGCCAGCCGGCCAGCGCGGCATGCACCAGGCCGGCCATCAGCGCGTCGCCGGCGCCGGTGGTGTTGGCGGCCGCCACGGCCCAGGCGGGACGCTCCGTTCGGCCGCCAGCATCGGACAGCTGCAGGCCGCCATCGCCCAGGCTCAGCGCGACATGGCCGACCCCGGCGGCGTGCAGGCGGGCGCTGAAGCGCTGCCGTGCGGCAGCACTTCCCAGCGCCGGCGCGCCGAGGGCCGCGGCCTCGGCCCGGTTCAGCTTCAGCGTGCGCAGCCGCTGCAGCCAGGGCCGCAGCCGCGGCGCCTTCGCCGCCGAGACGGCATCGGCGAAGACCGGTGCCGCCAGGTCCTGCGCGAACAGCCACGCCAGCGTGTCCTCGCGCAGGTTGGCGTCGACGACGATCGCGGCGGCATTGTGCAAATGGCGCCGTTCGCGTGCCAGGCGCTGGGGTGTCAGCGCGTCCAGCACCGCCATGTCGTTGACCGCCTGCAGCAGCGTGCCGTCGGGCCCGTGCAGCGACAGGTAGTGCGCCGTCGCCGCGCCGTCGATCGCGGCGCAGCCGCGCACGTCGACGCCCGCGGCTGCCGTTTGCGCGCGCAGCCAGCGGCCTGCCGCATCACGCCCCAGTGCGCTGACCAGCCGCACCGGGTGCCCCAGCCGCGCCAGGTTCTCGGCGATGTTGCGCGCCACGCCGCCGGCGGACTGCCGCACCGTGCCCGGTGCCGAGTCACCCCGTCGTGCCGGCGCGCTGGCGCGGCCCGCGAGATCGACATTGCAGCCGCCGATGACGATCACCGGGCCGCCGGGCATCGCACGCGCGGCGGCAGGCCGGGGCAAGGGTGGTCGGGCGGGCATCGGGCCAGCTTAGCAAAGCGGCTACGGCGCGCCGGTGCGGCGCCGGCGCTGGCGGGAGGCTTCGGTCGCCGCCTCAGGTCGCCTCCTCACGCCGCCGCTCCAGGCCGCCGCTCCAGGCCGCCCCGGCACGCCTGCGCGCCAGGCGCGGTGCAACAATTCGCGCCGATGTCCGCCCTCACGCTGTCCCGGCCGCGCCTGTACCTGAACCTGATCCGCTGGGACAGGCCGGCGGGCTGGCTGCTGCTGTTGTGGCCCACGCTGGCGGCGTTGTGGATCGCGGCCGACGGCTTCCCGGGCTGGCACCTGCTGGCGGTGTTCACGCTCGGCACCATCCTGATGCGCAGCGCCGGCTGCTGCGTCAACGACGTCGCCGACCGCGAGTACGACCGCCACGTCAAGCGCACCGCGCAGCGGCCGGTCACCAGCGGCGCGCTGGCCGTGAAGGAGGCGCTGGGCCTGGGCGCGGTGCTGGCGCTGCTGGCCTTCGGCCTGGTGCTGACCACCAACCCGCCGACCATCCTGCTGTCCTTCGCAGCGCTGGCCATCGCCATCGGCTATCCCTATGCCAAGCGCTTCGTCTCGATGCCGCAGGCGGTGCTGGGCGTGGCCTTCAGCTTCGGCATCCCGATGGCCTTCGCCGCGGCACTGGGCGGGCGCGAGTGGAGCCTGGCCGCCGTGAACGCCGCGGTGCCGCCGCACGCCTGGTGGCTGCTGGCGGGCAACCTGGCCTGGGTGATCGCCTACGACACGGCGTATGCGATGGTCGACCGCGACGACGACCTCAGGATCGGCATCCGGACCTCGGCCATCACGCTCGGTCGTTTCGACGTGGCCGCGGTGATGGCGTGTTATGCGGTGTACCTGGCGAGCTGGGCGCTGATCGGCGATGCGCTCGGCTTGGGCCGCTGGTTCTTTGCCGGCATCGCGGTGGCGGTGCTGCAGGCCGGGTGGCACTTCCTGCTGATCCGCGAGCGCTCGCGCGAAGGCTGCTTCAAGTCCTTCCGCGTGAACCACTGGCTGGGCTTCGCGGTGTTCGCCGGCGTGGCCGTCGACCTGGCGTTGCGTTGATCGGGATCGGCCGGCACCGGGCCGCTCCGGAGCCGGACGATCATCCGCTGAGGCATCGCTGAGGCAGTCCTGCGTGCCCGCGGGACCGGGTGCTCCAGGTCAGCCGAACTCGTCACCGAGCTCCTGGGCCCGCTGCTGCGCGGCGCGCACCGCCTTGACGATCGCCTCGGCCACGCCGTCGCCGCGCATCGACTCCAGCCCCGCGTAGGTCGTGCCGCCCTTGCTGGTGACGCGCTCGCGCAGCACCGAAGGCGGCTCGTCGGACTGCGCGGCCAGCGCCGCGGCGCCGTCGAAGGTGGCCAGCGCCAGGCGCTTGCCCTGCTCGGCGCTGAGTCCCATCTGCTCGGCCGCGGCCATCATCGCCTCGACGAAGTAGAAAACGTAGGCCGGGCCGGAGCCGGACAGCGCGGTGACCGCGTCCAGGTCCGCCTCGTTCGGCAGCCACATCAGCTGGCCGGTGGGCGCCAGCACCGCTTCGACCAGCGTGCGCTCCGCGGCGCTGACCGCCGGCGTGGCCACCAAGCCGGCGATGCCGCGGCCGATCAGCGCCGGCGTGTTGGGCATGCTGCGCACGACACGCGCGCTGCCGGTGGCGCGTTCG